>ENA-UOIV01000686-UOIV01000686.1-human-gut-metagenome-genome-assembly--contig:-C59-NODE-686-length-34759-cov-8.498329_pt1 | contig 34759 bp, 27 predicted proteins | sample MGYA00242333_ERZ723880 | MGnify/ENA metagenome assembly ERZ723880 | reverse complement strand
TATGCCGTTCAGATTTGGTGGTGACGCCGTACACGTTTATTTGACCATAAACAGTTCTTCGGGCGTATGAAGACGGAGTCCGTCTATCCCGAGCATTGGGAGGAGCGTACCCGTGACGAGGTGCTCGTCCTGATCGATGATTACATCCGCTGGTACAACCACGAGCGCATCAAGCAATCACTCGGTTGGATGAGTCCGGTACAATACCGTCAAAGCCAGGGAATGGCTGCATGATCATCTCCAAGAAAACGTCCGCAGCCCCATCCGGCGAAGTTCGACGAATTCAAAGCACGCTACATAGAGCAGCTCAATTCACGCCCCGAAGCGGCGCAATTCGCAGACGACGTACGCAATCTGCTACACGACGCCAACATCACCCTGCTGTACGCGGCACGCGATCCGCACATCAACCACGTCGTCATCCTACGTGACTGGCTGCTGGAACGGCTCACCTGACACGTACGCTCACATACTCGCTCACGCACGTTCCGCATCACGTCCATTACAACGATTACCAGCTATTACGAAACACGCGTTTTCGTAGGATGAAACTTTCGTTACACGTCTGCCCTATGCCATCACGCGATGGGCGCCATGGCGTTGGCGTTCAAACGTTCGATGCATACTTTCAGGTCCATCAGTTCCTTACCAAACACCAGGAACAAGGGCTTCGGCCGGTCGAACGGCGGTCGGGCAAGGTCTTCCGGCTGGACGTATCCGTTCTGTTCGACGTAGTCGATGATTCTGTTCATCAGCGCGTTCTGCGCGGGACTGAGCGAATGGTTGTTGATGAATTCGCCAAACGCCTTCATTGTCGCCTGATGGTCGAGTTTAATGATACGGCGCACCGACAGTCCGAGAGGAACGTCTCCGAACGCCTTCTGGTATTCCTCTCTGGAACCAAGCTCATGAATCATGATGTTTTCAAGGTTCGAGAAGTCCTTGCCGGAAAGTGGCTCGTTGTAGTGGAGTTTACGGAGGACTTCATCGTTGCTGTGCTCGTTGATGTATCGGTTGAGCTTCTGCTTGTAGTCTTCGTAATGCTCGGCTGTGTCGAATTCCCGTCCTTCCGATCGGTCGATGACAGGGTCCTTCAGGTCCGTGATGACCATTTTCCTGGCAGTGGAGTCCGCAATGAAGCGAATCAGATCGCGCAGTGTCATACGAATCCGCTCCAGTTTCTCAAGGGAGGCCCCATCGAGGTAATCCGGATTGTCGGCGACCAGTTTGATTTCCGTTTCCCGCTCTTTGACTTGAGGAATGGTCATGCGTTCCTTGAGCCTCGTGGCAATGGCACGAATTTTCGTCTTATGTCTCGCGGCGGTCCGTCCTCTGACGGAAGCCACCATAAGGCCGTACATCAGCGCGTCGAAACGTAACGCATACTCGTCTTCGCCGTCGTAATGCGTAAGAGGCGCGACTTCGCCGGTCAGGTCGTGCACGTCAATGTCGCTTAAATGTTCGAACGTTTTAATGTTCCGGTATTTTTCCACGTATTCGCGCCGCAATCGCACTGATACCTTGGATTCGTCCAAGGATGCGACTTGTCCGTGAATGTCGTTGACGAGTTCGTCACGCCATGCCATGAGGTTTTCGTCGGAAGTGAATTCGCTCGACTGTAATGCATGGACCAGTTCGGTTTTGCGTGAGAATATCCTCTCACTGAGGGACGTGACCGGCTTCTCATCGGCATCGTTCTTCTGCTCGCGGAAGAATTCGAAATTACCGCAATAGTCGAAAATGTAGAAACGCTTCTTGTCCACGTATTCGCCGTCGATGCCGTCCACGCAGTCGAGTCCTTCACATAGGCGTGTGCCACGACCGATCATCTGCCAGAATTTGATACGCGAACGAACTTTTTTGAAGAACACGAGATTCACGACTTCCGGCACGTCCACGCCGGTGTCCATCATGTCCACCGAAACGGTGATGACGGGTATGGTTTTGCGTTTGAAATCCTGGATGATCGCGTGCGAGTAGTCTTCGCTGTGCACCACGACCTTGATGAAGCCGCCACGAGCAAGCTTGGGATATAGTGCGCCGAATCGTTCCACGATGAAACGCGCGTGTTTTTGGCTCTGCGCGAAAATGATGGTTTTGCCTATCTGTTCTCCGCCCATGGTTTTGATGCCATGTTCCATGAGGTCTTGCAATACGGCGTCTACCGTGCCGGCGTTCATGACGAATCTGTTCAATGCGTCCGCGTCGATATGGTCGGGTACTTCGACTCCGCCCTCGCCATCGTCCTCACCGAAATCATCTTCGTAACGTTCCTTGTCCTCTTCGGATAGGTCATCGTATGTGATGCCTTCGTCGGTGAATTTGGTTTTGGCTTCGATGTTGTAGAACGGTACGAGATAGTGGTCTCGTTCCACGGCGGTTTTGTATTCGTACAGATACGTTGGCACGCCATGTTCCGCTTGGAAGAAGTCATAGGTGTTGCGGTCCACTTCATCGCGTGGTGTGGCGGTCAAGCCTACGACCAACGCGTCGAAATGGTCGAAAATATCCTTGTATTTTTTGAAGATAGACCGGTGTGCTTCGTCCACGATGATCAGGTCGAAATGTCCCGGAGAAAACGCAGGCTTTCCGTCGGATGCTGTTTCGGTGTCGATTGCACCGATCATCGTCTGGTAGGTGGAGAACACCACCCGGGCGTCGACGTCGTGCTTGTTGTCGCACAGATTGCATAGCGACCAGTCGGGATAGTATTCGCCGTAAGCGCTTTTCGCCTGCTTGACCAGTTCGACACGATCGGCAAGGAACAGCACGTTTTTCACAAGCCGCGCGCGCATGAGCACGTCGGTAAGTGCGGCGGATACGCGGGTTTTGCCTGTTCCCGTGGCCATGACGAGCAGTCCACGACGCTTGCCTTTCCACAGGTTATCGCAGAACGCTTTGATCGCTTCGATTTGGTAGTAGCGTCCGGCGACTTTCTCGTTCACCGGAACGGTCCGCGGATCGATGGCTTCCCTGCGCCGGTTCATAATGCGTTGCAGGTCATCCTGCGAGAACACTCCCCCGACCGGACGGGATGGACCGTTCTCGTCATCCACGAATTCCGTGGCGTATCCGTTGCTCAGGAAAATCAGCGGACGGTATCCGAATTCGCGTTCCAGACATTTCGCGTACTGTCTGGATTGTTCCAGTCCTTTCTTCGGATCATACGAGGTTCGTTTCGCCTCGATGATCGCCAGCGGCTTGCCGTCTCTGCCTTTGAGGTAGTAGTCGACATAGCCGACCTGCCCCTCATGGTCTTCCATACCGGTGACCTTGCGTTCTTTGACGACCTCAGCCTCGGAATCAACATCCCATCCGGCGAGCCGCAAATCAAGGTCGATGAACCGTTGCCGCGTCTCGTATTCGCTGATATCCATCTCGCTGTCCGGCATGGGTGGACGCGGAGCCTTCTGCACGGACAGCGCGGCTCGGGATTCCTCAAGCTGACGTTCGAGTTCCTGGATACGTTCGGTTTTGGCGCTCAGTTCCTTGGCGAGTTCCTGTTTCGCGGCGTCTTCTTTGGCTTGGACTTCCTTACGGGAGAGCGCTTGTTGGACGCACGGCACTTGTTTCGGATCGAAGACGCGCTTTTCGTACCATTTGCCGTACGAGTAGTCGATCCATTGGATGAACACGAACAGGAGTTTCAGATCGAACATCGCGTCCTTGGGACTGATGCGCGTCTTGCCATGGACGGTGATGTTTCCGGCTTTGACGATGTATTGGAACGAATCCAACATTTTCTGGTTGCCGATCGCGCGTTCGAAAGTGGGTTCGTGGATTAGCGATTGGAGATTGTCGCGATACGGCATTTGGATGGAACGGTCCGCCGCGTACACCCATTTCACCGCCAGTTCGAACGCTTTGCGCGTGGCCATGGCGCACATGGTCGGAGAAATGGAGAACGCTTTTTCAGCTTCGACACATGGAATGGCGAACTGCTCGTAATCATCCTGACCCAGCAGGAACGAAAAATTGCTCATGATATGCCCCTCCAGCCCCATCACACCGCGGAAAACACCATATGAGTTCATCGTACCGCTTCCACGGCTTGCATAGGGTGTTATTCCAGTGTTTTTCCAATCGTTTCTAGTCTGTGTCAGCCACAGAAAAGAAGCTTGCATGCATAATTCCAGAGAGGCTGTTGAGAAGGTGGAGCATTCCGCCAAATCGCGATTTATCGACCTGCGCAACAAAGGTGGAAAATTCCAACTGCTCCTTCAATTCAGGTACAAGAATCTGCTGTTCACGAAATGCCGGAAGCGTCAACTGAGCTTGACTTGACCCGCTCCCCGCGAGATTTAGTAAATCAATGAAATATTTTAAATAAACAACATTTATTGACGGCTTAGGAACCAGAGAGATCAAACGGACAACAGGTGTGAAGCCAGGTTCTCTTACGAGACAAAAGCCTATTGTTCCTCTTGCCGCAATCGTTACGGCGGATTTATTAACTCTTGCTTCTTCAGAAAAACCTTGCAAGCCATCTGCAATCGTTCCATTTGCAAACACAGGATAAGGGTGTTTCAGATCCTTATTCTTACTGATTTTTCTGGGTTTATCGCCACCTGCAATTAATTGCTCCGAAATTTCACCCATTGTCTTAATTGGGAGCGAATGAATGTTATTATCAGGCGTTCCAAACATTTCGACAAACCGGGATTTGACGAGAGCATCAAGACCGCAAAGCTGTTTGCGAACAAAACCAACTTGATTCTCAAGCTTTCTTAATATGTCGACGACCCTGTTCTGTTCATTAATAGGTATAGCCGGAATCTCAATAGCCTTAAGAGTCTTCGAGGTGATACCGGCAATCGTCGCACCTTGAGCCTGCGCCGCAAGAAGTGGTGCTTTGTATTGAAGAGCCAGTGAAATGTATTCCTTGTTCCATGATGCTTCATCGATTCCAACAATTGAAACGATATCCTGGCTAGTACACATCGGGACAGCATTAATCGCAACTTTGCCTACTCCGACTCGGATTCCCACCATAATTGATTTTTCGGGGACAATTTTTGTGGCACTCTTGGCAACCGCTTCCTCTGTGATGAGCTTGACTGCGTCATTTTTGCCAAGGAATTTTCCATTAAGTGCCGTAGTCCCGATCCAAGGAATAGAACCGTTAAAAAACTCAGGATGTTTACTTGAAGGTGTACCGCCACTCTGAGTTTTTCCAAGTTCGCCAATTGTTACTTTCTTTCCGACAAATTGGGGTTTGCTCGACTTCATGAGATGAATTTGCGGTGGGAACGCTTGACATTATCCTGATCAACCTGCGCATAGCAGAGCGTGGTGTCGATTTTGCTATGTCCGAGCAGTACTTGCACTTGTTCGATCGGCATGCCTTTGTCTATGGCCTTCGTAGCCAAGGTACGTCGGAACTTGTGCGGATGCACGTGTTTGACGCCCGAATCGTCGCCGAGTTTGCGGAGCCTGGCTTCAACTCCGCTGATTTCCAACCTTTTGAAGGGGCGATGCAGGGAAACGAACAAGGCGGGCTCGTCATCCATTCGCTGTTCAAGGTATACGAGCAGATGAGTTTTCGCACGGGCATCGAAGTAGACTCGTCGTTCCTTGTCTCCTTTGCCGTGGACCACACATTCGCGTGCATCGAAGTCGATATCACGACGATTCAGCTGCACCAGCTCGCCTACCCTGATGCCCGTAGATGTCAATAAATCAATCATTGCAAGGTCACGCGTCTCCTTGCAGGAGTCACGGAGTTGTTCAAGCGATTCGTCCGAATACACGGGTTTCAACGTTCTCGAAGTCCTGATTTTCTTGATTCTACGTACAGGGCTTTTGTAAATGTAGTCTTCCTCTTCAAGCCAGGAGAAGCAACTGGAGATGACGCGGCGGATGTTGTCGATTGTTGTCTTGCCTACGCGGCCATCACGCGAATATCGTGTGAGATAGTCGCGAATATCGTCGGTGGTGATGTCGTGAGCCGGCTTGGAGATTTCCGTAGCAAAACGGGACAATGTGGTCGCATAGTAACGCAACGACCGTTCTGAACAACCTTCGAGCTTCTTCGCGGCAAGAAACAAGTCTATGCATTCGGTCATTGTTTCGGGACCGCGTGGATTCCCACCTTTCTCAGTTAGACAGGCCACAAGCACCGTATGAAGTTCCGAAGCCTGCTCATCATTCAGCACAGGGGCCATAAGACGGTCAATTCGTTCGATTGTCTGTTGCATGAGAAAAGGCACCTCCTTGTTGGTTTCCCTACAAAAAAAGGTGCCGTAAGCCATCGAGAACCTTGCAATATCAGGGTTTAACGAACTCTAATCTCCGAAATACTCCTGAGCGAGGCTATCGTAAAGCATTTGCAGTTTTTCGATCTGTTGCTGGGCGACAAATCGCGATTTATCGACCTGCGCAACAAAGGTGGAAAATTCCAACTGCTCCTTCAATTCAGGTACAAGAATCTGCTGTTCACGAAATGCCGGAAGCGTCAACTGAGCTTGACTTGACCCGCTCCCCGCGAGATTTAGTAAATCAATGAAATATTTTAAATAAACAACATTTATTGACGGCTTAGGAACCAGAGAGATCAAACGGACAACAGGTGTGAAGCCAGGTTCTCTTACGAGACAAAAGCCTATTGTTCCTCTTGCCGCAATCGTTACGGCGGATTTATTAACTCTTGCTTCTTCAGAAAAACCTTGCAAGCCATCTGCAATCGTTCCATTTGCAAACACAGGATAAGGGTGTTTCAGATCCTTATTCTTACTGATTTTTCTGGGTTTATCGCCACCTGCAATTAATTGCTCCGAAATTTCACCCATTGTCTTAATTGGGAGCGAATGAATGTTATTATCAGGCGTTCCAAACATTTCGACAAACCGGGATTTGACAAGAGAATCAAGTTTGTCAAGCTGCGTTTTTGCAATAACAACCTGCTTATCCACCAACGCAAGTTTTTCCACAGCCTCCAATTGACGCTTCAATGGTGGTAAATTGATTTCATATGCAGCGACCTCTTTCTTTGAAAGTTCTTTAAAAGTAGCCCCACGTCCCAATGCTTGCAATTCTGATGATCGGTTCTTTAGATATCTATACAAATATTCATTGTTTACCGCATCAGAACAGACAAGGTTTTTGAATCCTTGATTACAACACATTGGTTCACCGGCGATAGCTACTTTGCCGATTGGCGCACGTGTCGTAAGTAGAACTGTTCCTTCTGGGAACATACGTAGCCTCGCACTTGCGAATCCTGCTTCTGTCAGATGCTTCGCAGTGTTATAGATAACATGACTGTCATCATTCAGCTCAGATGGGGTTATCCACTTGATATCTCCGCCCCAATAATCTTTAACTGTAGTTTTAGGAGTTGCACCTGACACGATAGAGCAGATATCACTCAGCTTCACTTTCTGCCCAACAAATTGGGGTTTGTCAGTCATTCTGGCCTCCTCCGAGCATTTTGTGCAGTTCCGCGAGGCTTTCCGTCATCTGCCTGTTCAAATCATCAAGATCGGCGAGGATTTCCTCAGTCGGTGGATATTCAATACGTTCGTACTTTGTTTCCGCGTACTTGTTGAAGCTGAAATCGTAATCGTTTTCCACGATCTCACTCTTCGGCACCAGAAAGCTCTTATCAGTACGGGCGCGCTGTTCTTCCGCGTCGAGGTTTCCCCATCGCTCGAGAATGTCGGGAATGTCGTTGTGCTTCTCGTCCGGGTCACGCTTGTCGTCGAGCGTGTATCCGTCACCCTCCATGTTGTAGAGCCAAACCTTGTCCGTGCCGCCCGCGTCCGTCTTTGTGAACACGAGAATAGCGGTGCTTACGCCCGAATACGGCTTGAATACTCCTGACGGCATGTAAATAATCGCTTCGAGCCTCTGGCTGTCCACCAGTTCGGCGCGCAACTGCCGGTATGCCTTCGAGTTGGAACGGAACAGCACGCCGTTCGGCACGATGCACACGCAACGGCCACCAAGCTTGAGCATGCGCAGGAACAATGCGACGAACAACAGCTCCGTCTGCTTAGTTTCCACAACCGCCTTCAGCGAATCATCGATGTCCTCAACATCCACGCTGCCGGTAAACGGCGGATTGGCAAGAATCAAATCAAACTTGTCGCGGATGGCGTTCAGACGGGACAAGCTGTCCTGGTTGCGGATGTCGGGATGATCGATGGAATGCAGCAGCAGGTTCATCGCGGAAATGCGCACCATGGTCTGATCCGTGTCGAAACCAGTGAACTGCTCGCCGGAGAACGTCTTCCACTGTTCCTCGGTCATCTCCTGGCCATGGTTCTTTCTGATGGATTCGGCTGCGGAAATAAGGAATCCCGCCGTGCCGCACGCCGGATCACAGATAAGCTGGCCGGGTTTCGGACCGGCAAGCGCCACCATCATGTTCCTGATGTGCTGTGGTGTGCGGAACTGGCCGTTCGTGCCCGCGGTATTGAGCTTGCTCAGCATGTATTCGTACAGGTCGCCAAGATCGTCAGCGTCCTGCACGTAGTTCGACAGCAGCTCGTCGATGCCGGAAACGGCCTTTTCAAGCGTCTTGGGCTTGTTGAAACCGAAGGCAGCGTCCTCCATGCTTTCCGCAAAGGCGTTATCCGAATGCATGGTTTTGATGAACGGGAACGCCTTCTGGCTGACCACGTCAAACATCTGCTCCGCAGGAAGATCCTTGAACCGGCTCCAACGGATTGCCTGTCCTTCCTCCGTTTGCGGGAACACATGCTTAGCAGTCATCCCCAGCATTTCCATGTTCTCGGCTTCGAGCTCCTTGTCATCCAAGGATTTCATGAACATGAGGTACGTCAGCTGCATGATGACCTCGATGGGGTTGGTGACACCACCCTCCCACATGCGCTGCCAGATGTCGTCAACCTTGTTCTTCGTCGCTCCGGTAATCATTTACTATCGTCCTTGCTTGTTTCCTACGTTACGTAGTCTACCGGCATTATCGTTTGGCCATCGCATCCAGCCATCCGAAATTATGTACATTCAACTCTCAACTAGCTCTCTCAGAGTTTCCCGGAATATGTGTTCTGCAAATCACGGATATGTTCGTGCCGAACTGCCTTATCTATAATATTCAGGCTTTCCAACCTGTCCGCCACTGCGTTCATGTCAAGCCCCATGCATTACGGATGGTCAAGCACCGCAGACTTCAGATCATTCGTATGCACCACGAACTCGCGATCGGAATGAGTCTTCACTTTGAACTTGGTACGATTCGCAAAGCATACAATCGAGATGAAAACCGAATCTTCCAATCCCAATAATTCCTTCAAACATTGAATGTGCCCGTAATTCTGCCGCAAAGGCGAATGGATTTTTCTTTTGTTCTTGCCAAGGTACATGAACCATTCAGAATATTTGGAATCGCCGTAAATCGTGCCGGTATAGTTCTTCGTCTCCACCACGTAAATGCCATACACCGAAACAACCACATGATCGATCTGATGCAGTCCCGTCGAATCCTTGAGCACCAAATCGTTCAGCAAACGGTACTCTGATTGTGGCAGTTTCCTCAGTTCCTCACTAGCCCAATGCTCACCAGCCTTGCCAGTAATTTGATTTCCCCAAATCGTTACGATTGTCGCAAGAATCAGAATCGGCAGAACAATCGCGACATACCAAATAGTCAAATCCGACTGAGCAAAAGCAACGGTGGCAAAACGCATCACTGCGGCCCTTCTTCCTTGAACAACCCTCACTTGCAGCATACCCCCTCTTTCGCGTACGTCAGAGTAGAATGACAAAAACATAAAACATGCGAAAATTAAAATCACAATTCCTTAACAGGGAACAAAACAGAAAACGCGGAAGGAATGCAGGATGGCTGGAAAACATGTCCGAGTGTCCGCTGAAAAGAAGAGTCACGCTACGAAACGCTCTTTTTCATCTTCTGACGCAAAAAACATATCCCAGCAATGCCAGAAAATCCAGGAAGCGTTAAACGAAATCGCAAAATCCGACGCCATTTATCGGGAATCCATCCAGCAGGAGACAAACCGCTACGTTGCCACGCAAGTTCTGAAACTCATGGAGAAAATCCCGGTAGAAGAAGTCAATCGGGACAAACACGGCATCCGCGTGAAAGCGCTACGCGATAGTGGATACGTAACGTACGCCGACATGCTGACCTCGTCTATATATCAATTGGCGGCCATACGAGGTATCAGCGAAGACGGTGCGCGAATCATCAAACGGATCGTCAGCGAAGCAGCTGACAAAGCTTCTACGACAACGAAGTTGCGGCTCAGCGCGGATAATCGGACTGAGGACATGACCCGTCTGATAACCGCAGTATCCCAATACCAGCAGGCGAAACCGCTGGCAGAGGAAAGCAACCGGCTATCCCAGCAATATTCAAACACCATCCAAAACGCTCTGGAAGACATCAAGGTTTCAACCGGAACATTCCGTTGGCTGTTCGCGTCTCGACAGACAAAGCAAAACGCCATTGAGTCATACAAACTCCTTGAGGAGACGCTGCACGGTGAGTACGGGCAAACCGCGGAAAGGCTGCAGTCTGGGTCCGTCGCTATCGAAGCCCTTGCGGAAGACGATGCGTGGGATTCCTTCAAGAAACATCCCATCTCATATGCCAATACTCTTGAAGAAATCGTTCCGGGACTGCTGGGCAATGGCGATACCGTGTATGGGCTTCCGGAAAACCTTGCCAAAGAAGTTCAGGAAGAGTGCTTCTTTCCCGACGGATTGCTGTGCGATTTGCGTCGATACCAGGAATGGGGCGTGAAATACATACTGCATCAAAAGAAAGCCCTTCTCGGCGACGAAATGGGCTTGGGCAAGACGATTCAGGCAATCGCCACCATGGTTTCGTTAAGGAATACCGGGGCAACGCATTTCATTGTCATATGCCCGGCAAGCGTCATCGTCAACTGGTGCCGTGAAATTCAAAAGTTCAGCAAACTGCGAGTCATAGCAGTGCATGGCCTCAGTCGAGAATCAGCGTTGAAAGATTGGCAACGAACCGGCGGCGTTGCCGTTACCACCTATGAGACCACTGCGTATTTCAAGTTTCCCGACAATTTCACATATTCGCTGCTTGTGGTCGACGAAGCGCATTACATCAAAAATCCGAGCACGAACCGTTCGAAAAATACGAAGGCGATTGCGGAGCACGCGGAAAGATTGCTATTCATGACAGGCACCGCGTTGGAAAACAAGGTGGACGAGATGATCAATCTCATCAAACTATTGCAACCAAGCATTGCTATGCAAATATCCGGAATGAAGGAGCTCTCTTCGGCTCCCCAGTTCAAAGAGACCGTCGCCCCTGTGTATTACCGGCGCAGAAAAGAGGATGTGCTGACGGAGCTTCCAGAACTGTCGGAAATCAAGGAATGGTGTCAACTTTCCGATTCAGAAGAACGCAGGTACGAAGAAACGGTATTCCGCAAAAATTACAACGCCATCCGACGCGTGTCCTGGAACGTACCGGACCTGAAAGACTCTGGCAAAGCGAAACGTCTACTGGAAATCATTGAGGAGGCAAAGTCAGAAGGCAGGAAAGTCCTTGTCTTTTCGTTCTATCTTGACACCATCCGGAAAATCGCGGACATGTTGGGTAGCCAATGCACCGAACCAATCAACGGATCCATCACACCAACGAGGAGACAAGAAATCATCGACGATTTCGACAAGGCGCCTGCTGGGCAGGTTCTGGTGGCACAAATCGTTGCCGGTGGAACGGGACTTAACATACAATCGGCCAGCGTGGTAATCATATGCGAGCCACAGTTGAAGCCATCCATCGAAAACCAGGCGATTTCCAGAGCGTATCGAATGGGACAAGCCAGAAACGTTCTTGTCTACCGCCTACTCGCCGAAAATACGATTGACGAGAAAATCACGGACATATTGGCACGAAAGCAGGAAGTTTTCAACGCGTTCGCCAACGAATCGGCCGCAGCGGAAAACGTCGAAGTGGATGAGAAAAGCTTGGGCAACATCGTTCAGGAGGAAATCGACCGTATCAACCAAAAACGAAATGGTATGGAAACGTCGACGGGAACCGTAGAAGTGATCGCTGTGGACAGCAATCGCTCCCAAGGAAACAATCGCGATTAGGCACTTGTGTCTGACATTCCACATATGGCTGCAATATCGCAAAAACCTGTGGTATTTCGTGAGTTACGGCATAGTACAGCCAGTCGCAATCAGACTCATCGTAATCATGCGCAATCCAATCGCGCATGTCACACTTACCCCACACCAAGGAACATCTGGCTCCATATTCCGGAACTCGTCTGGCAGCTTCTTAGCTTGCTCCCCCGCTCGTGCAATCGCTATGGCAACGGCATTCCGCTTTCTCATCATTGTCGGCGAATTCCTCAGCACCGAGTGGTCCGAAAAAACATTGCGCGTCTTTGAACGCCCGTACGATCAGCACAAAATGAAAAGCACTCTTGCGGATGGTTCCATAAATCACATCAGACGATACGGAACATCAGATTGGATGTTATGAAGTCTACAAACAGCACACGCTATATCTCCGCCAAACGGTCAGACAAAGGTTCGGCAATATACTTCTTCCTCACCAAATCGATATCGTGTCCAAAAGTCTTTTTCAAATCATCGCGAAGTGTGAGCGTGTCAACCACTGGATTTGCCTCAGAACCAAGCTGATAGGTGAAATCAATATCTCAATTCACATACACCTCACCGCGTAACATCGACCCGAACATGTACAGTTCAGCCACATGACGACGGAGCACAATCGGCTTGGCAATCCGCGCGATTTACTCCACTGTGATCGACCGTGACATATCATCGAGCGCGTTCTGATATGGAATCGTCGACAAGTTTCTGTGAGAATCCCAAACGCCTGTACATCGCATTAAGCTGACCCAGCATCCGCATACTTCGCATAACCCCTTTCGCTCACATCCGAATAGAATGATGGGAAATCGCAGGATGTGCGCGCGAACCGACAATCGCAATTTCTAAAATCGTTGGAAAATCAAGGTTTTCAAAAACGATGAAATTCAGCCGCACACCCCTTTTCGCTCACGTCTGGAAGGGAACCGGGAAAACCGTAAGACGTGCGTAAATCTAATCGAAAAGCAGGAGGTTTTCGATACGTTTGCCGATGAATCGGCCGCATCAACCGAAACGTAACAATGCAGATACAACGGCACGAATGCGAAACATTCGTGCCACAGCCGAATCACGGGAATGCCCTTTACCTGCCCGACTTCGACGCGTGCGACAATGTCGCAATGCGAAACATGAAAGTGGCGGTCGGGCAGTTCACCGTAACGGAAAAGCCGGGGCACAACATCAGCATCATCAGCGGGTTCGCCAGCGAAGCGGCACGCAACCATGCACGGATACTGTTGCTGCCGGAAGGTCTGATCGCCCGAAGTGACGACGACCCACACTACACGGCCGACCACGCGCAAACCATAGACGGCCCGTTCGTCACCGCGCTGCGCGGTATCAGCGAAGCCAACAATCTCGCCGTCATGGGTACGGTCCATCTTCACGAAGACACCGCCGACCTGCCATATAACTGTTTCCTCGTCATCGACCATGGCCGGATTCTTCTCGAATACCGCAAAATTCATCTGTATGATGCGTTCGGCGAGCGCGAATCCGATTCAATCGCGCCAGGGCACGAGATTCCGCCGCTGGTGGATATCGATGGCTGGAAGTTCGGTGTGATGACCTGTTATGATATCCGTTTCCCGGAGCTGGCTCGCCGTCACGCGGTGGCCGGCGCCGATGCGTTGGTTGTAAGTGCGGCTTGGGCGCGGGGCGAGGGCAAGGTGGATCATTGGACGACCTTATGCAAGGCGCGTGCGTTGGAGAACACCTGCTATCTTATGGCGTGCAGTGAGCATAGCGGGCATGATATCGGCCATAGTATGGTAGTTGATCCGGCCGCGCGAATTCTTGCGCAGTCCGGCGAACGCGACGAACTAATTTACGCCGACCTGAATCGGGATCGGCTGGAGGACGTGCGCCGAATACTTCCCGTGCTCAAGAATCGTCGTATCACGTTGTAATCGCCTGCGCGCACATCAGGACGCGCAGGCGCTGTCGTTATTACTGTCCGGATGAGAAACGTGCGAGGACTCCGGACTTGGCCAAGGCACGGTATAGTCCCCATGATCCGAAGCCGGCGAATACGGCCGCGCTTAGCAGTTCGCATGCGGTGCCGATGAGTCCGCGCGGGCTGAAGAACGAGAACGCCTGGTAGTAGAAGAACAGCAGATAGAAGTTGTAGACGATGCCGACCGCCAGTGCCGCCAACAGTGTGACGCCAAGCGTCCAACGGCGATAGCGGAACAGTGCGAGCACCGTTTCGGCGGCGAGCGCCTGCACGAGCGCGATCACTACCAGACTCACACTGTATTTCGTGCCGAGCACCACTTCCACGAACGAGGCGACTAACAGCACGTAGGCCGACGCGCCCGGTTTGCGTACGATCAGCAAGCCCAGTGTGGCGGGGAAATAGAACAATGCGTGCAGCAGTGCCGCGGAGCCTGGAAGTATCAGAGTCAGTAAAGGAAACAAGCCATAGGACATGCCATCGAACACCCAGAACATCACGCCGGACATTACGCCGACGGCCGCTCCGACGGCGATGTCGACGACACGCCATTTCAGGGATCTGCGTGTTTCCTCCGTTGTTTGCGGAGCATGCTTCAGCATCGGGATGTGTGGTTTTTGGGTAATCGTTTCAGAGGATGGCTCTGCCATGATGAATCCTTGCCTTGGTTGACGCCGCGCACCGTGAGTTGGAGATCGCGGCGGTCGCCGTGGGCCGTTCCTCGACCTGCGCGGCCCGGGCAGGAACAACGCGCGCCATTATACGGCCTATTGTTGCCGAAAATGTTCCATGCTCCGAGTTCCGGCCGTTTTCGCTCCTCAACGCATAGGAAATTCGCCGCTCGCTGGCATGCATGATGCCATGTGGGAAAGCCAAGAAGCCGCGCATCCAGTCCAAAATGCGTGGCTTCTTGCTTGAGCAAGCACTGTTTCAGTGGGGAATGACTTCAGCAACGTCCTTCGTACAGGAAGTAAGACATGGGCTCGTCATCCGCCAACAGGCTTGTCGTGCCGACCGTCAACCCGCTGGACGAGCTGTCTGTCGGATTCGGCCGCGAGGAACCATCGTTCCGGTCATCACGTTCGGCTTTGCGGATTAGTCCGCGATGGTCGTAGAAGCCGACATCGCATGTGCTGTCGGTGAACAGGAAGTATTCGCGCAGGCCGGCGTCATGAAATACGCCAAGCATATGGTTGAACAGTCTGCGCCCCACTCCCATGCCTCGTGCAGCCGGGGAAACGACGAACAGCACCACTTCGGCCTCGTACTCCTTGCCCGCGTCATGTTTCAACGCCTCGTCGGCCTGCAGAATGGCCAGCTGCGCAAGCAGACCGTGACGTCCCTCGTGGCTTGCCAGCAACGGCAACGTGAGGCAATGTCGGCGCAGCATATGGCGTGTCCGCTGCCGACCGGTGATATCCGAACGCAGCGATCCGAGAATCACGCCGAGCACCTGCCCATTAAGTTCGGCCACATATGCTTTGGTGGTGCGGGCCAGGCAATCCTGCATGTCGATTGCGGCAAGCCGATGCATGTTGCGCAGACGGGTCGCCTTGCGTAGTTCGGCGCGATGCTTGTCTGGGCCTGACGTCTGTCCGACCTCGTCATGCGTGTTGTGTGAATCGTTGCCATCGTCGTACCATGCGAGCCGTATCAGCTCTTCCAAAGCGGGAAAATCGGTGCGACGCAACGGACGGATGGTAGGTGTTTCACAAGTCATGCAACCATCCTATACCTCGCCCCTATCGAAGATGCGCTCAGGGCAAATGCGAAAGAATCGTTCGCATTCGGGCACGGTACGGCACTCTGCGGGAACGATTTCATTACGCTGATACACGGTATGAAGTGATGTAGGACGATGACGACACGAGGCTTGCGATGAAGATGATGCTGCGACGGCTGGCGATTGTGGTGTGCGTTACGCTGGCGTTGCTGTCGGCGGCCTACGCGTTCGCCGTGTTGAGGACGCATTCGGGCACGGGATTTTGGAAGGTCTGGCTGGTTCTCGCCGTTGTTTTCGCATTGCTGGCGATTGGCATCGCATGTCACTGGTGGGCGGCGCTTCCCCGGATCATCAGGGGCGCCATCATCGCTGTGGTGGCCATCGGCATTGTCGCGTTTTGCACAATAGAGGGTTGCATCATCGGCAATATGAACGCTCAGGGCGAACCGGATCTTGATTATGTGATTGTGCTGGGCGCGCAGGTGCGCGAGTCAGGCCCCAGCAAAGCGTTGCGCTATCGGCTGGACAGAACCATCGATTATCTGGAGGAGAATCCGGATACCATCTGCATCGTTTCCGGCGGTCAGGGCCATAACGAGCCGTTCGCCGAAGCGCAGGGCATGGCCGATTATCTGCAGAAGCATGGGATTGCGGAAAACCGCATCATCCAGGAGTCCAAGTCGGAATCCACTATGGAGAACATCGTCAACAGCAAGAAGCTTATGCGGCAGGAGAACGCTTCGGTCGGTATCGTCACCAATGATTTCCACATGTTCCGTGCCTTGCAGATCGCACATGCCAATGGTCTGAAGCAGGCGCAGGGCATCGCGGCAAGTTCCCCGAAGGACATGCTGGTCAACAATATGGTCCGTGAGTTCTTCGCCGAAATCAAATTCCTGTTCTCATAGCCGCCAATCAGCGTTTCAGTGCCCGTCGTCACTACGCAAGATGCGTGCCGCGCGGCAGCCATTCCTTCTTCGGCAGGGTTGCGAATGTGGGCCATTGTTCCGCAGCGGCACCGGCCGCGTCCAGCCGACGTTGGAAGCCGGGCCATTTCGGGTCGGCTTCCAACAGTCGTCCGAGCAGTATGGCGGTGGCGTGAGCGTCGCTTAACGCGCTATGCGCATCCTCGTTGGCAATGCCGAAATACTCGCAGCAGTCGGCGAGCTTGCCCCGTCCGATCAGGGAACGCGACAGTTTCATCGTGCACAGCATGGTGCTTTGATCGACCGGAATGGAAGCTCCCATACGCGAGTATTCCGCAAGTAGGAACCGTGAATCGAACGACACGTTGTGTGCCACGAACACGCGTCCGGCGAGCAGGTCGCGCAGCTCATGCGCGATACCTTCGAAATCGGGAGCATGCAGCAGTTCGCGTGCGGTAATGTGATGCACCCATGAGGCGCCGACACTGCGATCGACATGAATCAGCGTCTCATGCTCGTCTTCGAGCGTACCGTCCGGAGCCACATGCACCAGGCCGATTTCGATGGCCCGGTCGCCTTTTGCGGGACTTAAACCCGTGGTTTCGAAGTCGACTACCGCATATCCTTGAGAATTCATCACACCTGCCAGTATATAGGTCCGGTTAAGGTCCGGTTAGCTATCTCTGCTGCTCGTCAGACGTTCGCCGAAGCGGCATGCGCTATGGTTCGGATATCGTCTGGAGTCGTTCGGCAGCATCCTCCAATGAGTCGGGCTCCCGCGTCGATCCATTGCGGTACCAGATGGGCGAAGGCCGGTTCGGAACCGGTGGGATTAGGCGACCAGGTTTTGGTTTTCGGATCGTAGATGTCACCGTTGTTCGGATACACGATGATCGGCTTGTCCGTAACCTGTCGGATGGCCCGAATTGCTGGAAGCACACGGTCCATCGGCACGCAGTTGACGCCGACGGCTTCGATTTGCGGCACGTTCTGGATGTAGGAGACGGCTTCGGCCAGGTCCGTGCCATCCGCCATATCGCCATTTTCGGACAGGCTGAACGACAGCCATGCTGTCATGTTCGGGAATTCGTCCCGTAGGAGACCGGTCAAGGCCTTCACTTCGCCAATGTTCGGCATGGTTTCGAATGCGAACAGGTCCACGCCGGATTCGGCCATGACCTGCATGCGAACGCGATGGAAGTCCTGGTATTGTTGCCCGCTCAACGCGTAGTCGCCGGTGTATTCGCTGCCGTCCGCCAGAAACGCGCCATACGGGCCGACGCTTCCGGCCACCAACGGCGTGCGACGGGAGGGGTGCCGCTGCGACCAATCCGCGCACGCGCGTTTGGCTTCTTGCACTGCCTGCGCGATCAGCGTCCGTGATTCGCTTTCGCTCAGTCCGATGTTGGCGAATGCCTCGGGATTCGCCTGATAGGTGTTGGTGGTGGCGAAGTCGGCGCCCGCTTCAAGATAGCTCATATGCACGTCGTATATGGCTTGCCGCTGATGCAGCAACGCCGCGGCCGACCACAGTTCGCCGCTGGTGTCCACGCCATGTTTTTCCAATTCGGTCGCCATGGCTCCATCTACGATCGCAACATGCCTGTTATGCAATAATTGCCGAATCGAACCGTTTTCCATCATGCCTTCTCCTTCTGTGCCGTGCGCTTATGCAGGAATTCCTTGCCGTAATACACGGCATAGCAAGCCGCGATGAACGGGACCATCCACAACAAGGCGCTTCGCCGAGATGGGTCGAACACGATCAGCACGCATGACAGCAAGCTGGTGATGAAGGCGGCCCACGGAACAATCGGATATCCTGGCGTGCGGTAGGTGAGTTCGTCCACGGTATGTCCGGAAGCGATCCACTGCTTGCGGAACCGAATCTGGCAGATTGCGATGGCCATCCACACGATCACGACGGCCAAACCGGACACGGACACCAATACCAGATAAACCGTGGAAGCGGCCACGACGCTGGACAGCAATGCCAGCAGACCGCCGATCATGCTCAGGCGAAGCGCGGTCATCGGCACTCCCCTGCTATTGGTTTTGGCGATGTTGTGTGGGATCATGTCTTCGTTCGCCAAGGACCACAGCATGCGTGTGGAGGCGTACAACCCGGAGTTCGCAGCCGAAAGAATCGCGGTGAGCACAACGAAGTTCATCACGTCGCCGGCGAAAGGCAGACCAATGGAGTTGAACACCAGCACGAAGGGGCTTTCGTCCACACCGGCGTCCTGCCAAGGAATCAGCGAAGCCATGACCACGATGGAACCGATGAAGAAGATGACGAGACGGAACAGGGTGGTGTGGCTCGCCTTCGGGATGGCTTTGTCAGGATCTTTGGTCTCGCCGGCCGTTACGCCGATCAGCTCGGTGCCGGAGAAGGCGAAGTTCACCGTCAGCATGGTGGTGAACACCGGCATCCACCCGTTGGGGAACAATCCGTCCTTCACGAAGTTCTCGAATAGCGGCGCATGGTCATACCCTTGAATCGGCAGCACGCCGAACACCGCGCAACCGCCTATGAGGATGAACAGCACGATGGCCGCCACTTTGATGAAAGAGAACCAGAATTCGGTTTCCGCGAAGAAGCGCACGGAAAGCACGTTCGAGGTGAAGATCACCACGATGAACAGGGCACTCCAAATCCATACCGGCGTGCCGGGGAACCATTTGCGCAGATAAGTCCGGCAGCGGTGAATTCGGACCCCAATGCGACCGTTCAGGTCAGCCAATACAGGATCGCGACGGTGAAGCCTGTTCCAGGACCGATGATTTGGTCGTATACACATGGAATGAGCCGGTTTCCGGCATGGCGACGGAAAGCTCGCCGAGGCTGAGCATGACCAGATACACAATCACCGCGCCGATAGCGTAGGCGATGACCGTACCCAATGGGTCCGCCTGGTTGATGGTGTAGCCGGAGCTGAGGAACAGTCCCGTACCTATCACGCCTCCCAGTGAAATCATGCGGAGGTGGCGTACCTCCATCTTGCGTTTCAAATCGGTATGCGTGGTCTTCGCAGGGTTCTCCCGCGTAGCGTCCTTCATTTGATTCTCCCCTCTATCGTCGGCGGAACATGTCGCCGACGCCTGATTCATAATATTGGTTGCATCATTGAGGAGAGTCGAACCTCCAGTATTTGAGAGAAAAACGAAGAAGGCTGGAATCATCAAAGGATTCCAGCCTTCTTTACGCGTTTGTCAGCGCTTTAGCCTATCGGCGGCAGCGATTCACTCGGCGTCCTTGTCGGCGGCGAGCTCGTCGGCCACAGCGGCGGCTGCGGAAGCGGCTTCAACGCTCTCGGACTCTTCGTCTTCAGCGGCTTCGCCGAGGAAGGCGCTCAGGTCCAGGGTCTCGCCCTCGGACTTGAAGGTCACGGCGCGCATGCCGGAGAGCAGGCCCTTGGAGCGGCCGACTTCCTGCACGGCGGAACCGATCTGGCCGTTGCGGATGATGGCCTGGATGAAGGCGTTCGGGTCCATGCCGTACTGCTGGGCGATGGAGGCGAGGAAGTTGAAGACCTCACCCTGGGAGACCTTGACGTCCATGGTCTCGGCGAGCACGTCGAGCACCATCTGGTCGCGCAGTTCCTTCTCCACGGTTTCTTCGGCTTCGGCCTTCTGCTCCTTGGTGGCCTTGGACGGATCCGCGGTCACGTTCTTGAGCTGCTGCTCGACCATTTCGGCCTTGACGCCCTTCGGCACCGGAATCTCGAGGCCATCCTCGAGCTTGGCGATGAACGCGTCACGAGCGGCGGTGGCCTGACGGCCTTCGGCGTCCTGAGCGGCGACCTTCTTCAGGTCTTCCTTCAGCTCGTCGAGGGTGTCGAACTCGGATGCTTCGGAAGCGAAGTCGTCATCGAGTTCCGGCAGTTCCTCGGCCTTGACGGAATTGACCTTGACCTTGATCAGGGCCTTCTCGCCTTCGTGCTTGCCGGCCTCGAGAGTGCCTTCGAAGCTGGTTTCCTCACCGGCGGACAGGCCTTCGAGGGCCTCATCCAGGCCGTCGAGCATGGTGGCGGAGCCGAGCTCGTAGCTCACGCCCTCCTGGGAGTCGACGGTTTCGCCGTCGATTTCGGCGTTGAGGTCGATGTTGGCGTAGTCACCCTTGGCGGCCGGACGGTCAACGCTCACGAGGGTGCCGAAACGCTGACGCAGGGCTTCCAGACGGTTGTTGATGTCCTCATCGGTGACCTCGGCCTTGGCGACCTCGATCTCCATGCCGTCAAGAGCCGGCAGTTCGATGTCCGGGCGACGCTCGACGGTGGCGACGAACTTCAGCTTGGTCTCATCCTTGGCGGATTCCGGCACGTCCTGAACGTCGATCTCCGGCTGAGCCATCGGGTGGATCTTCTTGGTTTCGAGAGCCTTGGAATACAGCTCCGGCACGCCGTTGTTCACAGCTTCGCCGGCGACGGCACCGAAGCCGATACGCTGGTCGATGATCTTGCCGGGCACGTGGCCCTTACGGAAGCCAGGCACGTTGACCTGCTTTGCGATTTCCTTGCGAGCCTCGTCGAGATACGGGTTGAACTCCTCCGGGTCGACGGTGACGGTGAGCTTCACCTTGGTCGGCTCAAGATTCCTGACGCTGATTTTCACGCTTGCGCTCCTGAAAAATACGGTTCTTCATATTTCTGCCGTTAGGCAACCTCTACATAATAGCGCGACTTACGGACTCTGCAACTAGGGAGACCTGCCAATCGCGTGCGCCCTGTTCGCTGAGGAATCGCGCGACGTCACGCTTACGAGGTTCGTCCGTCCAGCACAGGTTACGCAAATACTGCGGTTTGATGACGATTTCCACAGGCGTGCGCGTGTCCTCCGCTATCTGGGAGACCGCCTTGCGCACCCTGTTGAGCACTTGCAGACGTTCCGGATACCGTTCCTTCCACACGCGAATCGATTTGGGAGCCGAAGCGGACTGCGATTCATGACGCCGCGCGGCGCCGCCGTCCACGTCCGGCCATTCGCTTGGCGGCAGGGCGAGCGCGTCCTGGATGATGTTCTTCCACATGCTCGGTTTGATTTTGCGTTGAATCGGCGCGTACCGTTCGAACATCTTGTCCTGTTCGGAATCGGTATGGATGCGCACGCGTTCGTTGATGGAGCGAATCGAACGGAATTGCGCAGCGTTGTGTGGTTTGCGTTTCGCCACTTCGATGATGGAGCTGTCGGACAATAGCAGGGTCGGCGCGATGTCGTATTCGCGCGCGAGTTCGTCACGGCGGGTCCATAGCGCGCGGACGATGGCCAGCGCCTGCCGGTCACGCATGACTTCAGTGATGTGTGAGACATGCATCCAGGGAATCGGATGCTCCTTGCGTGGTCCCAGACCTTCTTTGAGCGCGTAATCGAACTCTTCCTGGGCCCATTCCATCTTGCCTTGGCGTTTGAGTTCGGCGCGCATCTTCGTTTCAAGCTCGATGAGCAGTTCGACGTCCAACGCCGCGTAATTTCGCCAGTCACGGGGCAACGGACGATACGACCAGTCAGCCGCGGAATGTTCTTTGGCAAGGGTCAGTCCAAGAAAGTGCTCGGTGACGGCGGCAAGTCCGAATCGTTTCAATCCCAGCAGACGCGCGGCGATTTCCGTGTCGAACAGCCGTTGCGGTTCCATGCCGAGTTCGTCGAATCCCGGAAGATCCTGCAGGGAATCATGCAGAATCCATACCGCATCTCCGACGGCACGGTTGAAATCGTTCCAATCCGCCCCGGCCGCGGCGAGCGCCTGCGGATCGAGCAGGCCGATGCCGGCTCCGTCGCGTTTGAACTGCACCAACCAGTCCTCATGCCCATACCGGAAGCCGGATGCGCGTTCCGCGTCCGCGGCAAGGGAGCCATGTGAGGAAGCCAGCTCACTGCAATAGTCACGGAATGCCGGCAACGTGTCGATCACGTTGGGCACGCCTTCACGCGGTTCCGCCAGCAGCTTCGGCTCGTCAGTCAACGGGGTTTTCCTCCTCGGATTGCGTCATGGACCGGAGGAACGACGCCCACTGTCCGACTTGGGAGCCGGCGTCAAGTCCTCCATCGGCATAGTCTAGTGGAGTCCAAGACACCCGGATCTCGCAGCCCACCCTGGGCACATCGGGGTCATGGCCGAATGCTGTGTTTTGGGTGACTGTGACGGTGCCGGATACATGTTCGGAATCGTTTGGATTGAGACGTTCCATCATCATGTCCCAGTACATGCCCGGAGTCAGGCAGTCGTCCTCCTTGTCGGGCAGTGGCAGGGATGCGAAAGCCACGCAACGCCAGTGGGAGTGCCAGTCCTCTCGGAATTTGAGCGAGTACAGGATCATGATCCAGCCGAATGCGTATGTTTCATCGCATTCCAACGCGACGCCGATGCCGAAGTTCGCCATGGAATTGGGCACCGGAATCTCACGGTATGTCATGCCTTTCAAACGCCGCATACGGTCCACGGAAAGCACCGCGTTCCAGACTTGGTCGGGAACGCCCTGCGGTCGCATAAGCATGGTCTGTGGGGCTTCGCCGCCCATATCCGCTCCCTTGCCATCGGCGCGCGCCACGTTGCGCGCATCTCGTGGAAAATCAAAGATGTCTGCCATAGTTCAAGGCTACGACAGAGAAGGGCATTTCGTAGTATTTCGAACCACTTTGCCACGCGTCGAATGTGAAGATTTTTCAGCGTATGAATAAATTGGTCCATGCCATCGATTCAGTCGGCGGCATGGACCAATATGAGGCGTTCCGCATATCCAGCGAATATGGGGAAGCCATTGAGAGGACGGGCGTTTAGTACACGGTGAAGCCGTGCGACTGGAACTGCTCGACCACACGTTGTTTCATTGCCGCGGACGGGCCTTTCTGGTCCTCCAACGGGTATGGGATGTTCAGCATGTGCCACTTCGGACGGCCAAGCTGGTGGAAGGGCAATACGTCGATATGTTCCAACGCGTCGCCGAAGGTCTCGCAGATCTTCGCCACGTTCTCGACGTTTTCTTCGGAGGATGTGAGGCCCGGCACGAGCACGAAACGCACCCAGATCTTCTTGCCTGCCTTGGCCAGACGCTGTCCGAAGTCGATGGTCGGCTGCAGGATGCCGCCGGTCACCTTATGGTAGGTCTCCTCATCGCCGGATTTGACGTCAAGCAGGCACAGGTCGATGTCATCCACCATGTCATCGGTGTAGCTCGCCCCGAGGAATCCGGACGTGTCGAGGCAGGTATGCACTCCCATCTGTTTGGCGGCATGGAACACGCGGGACACGAAAGCCGGCTGCATCATGGATTCGCCGCCGGAGAAAGTGATGCCGCCGCCGGTGGCCTTGAATAAATCGGCATACCGCTCGATTTTCTTGACCATGGCTTCGTAGTAGACGGGCTTGCCGTCGCGCATCTTCCAAGTATCCGGATTCTGGCAGTACTGGCAGCGCAGAGGGCATCCGCTCATGAACACGGTCATTCTGGTGCCAGGACCATCCACGGAAGTGTTGATGTCCCACGAGTGCACGAAACCGATATCGCCGCTTTTCAACGCCTTGATGCGGTCGAGACGGTCCAAGCCGATTGGCGATTCGAATCCGGACAGGCCTCCCATCAGCGTCTGGTTGACGTAGTCCTTGGAATCCCTCAGCATGTGTCTGGTCGTGGAACGGAAAATATGTTCAGACATCAATGTCCCCTTTCATCTGCCATCCCAATCATATGGGAAAACGATATGGGAAAAGCGAAAGGGACGAAGCCACGAGCTCCGTCCCTTCGCATTACCGTCGTTTCATGCGACGGCTTTCATTTGGCTGATTGTGCCGTTCAGTCGACGACAGCGCCCTGGTGGAACGTACGGGAGATCACGTCGAGCTGCTGTTCCTTGGTGAGCTTGACGAAGTTCACCGCGTAGCCGGAGACGCGCACGGTCAGGTGCGGGTACTTCTCCGGATGCTCGACGGCATCCTCGAGCTGCTCCTTGCGCAGCACGTTGATGTTGGCGTGGTACAGGCCGTGGCCATTGCCGGCGTCCAGGATGCCAACGAGGTTGCCGATACGCTCTTCCTCGTCGCGGCCCAGACCATCAGGGGTGATGGTGTTGGTCAGCGAGATGCCGTCAAGAGCGTCGTTGTAGTCGATCTTGCCGACGGAGAACATGGACGGCAGCATGCCGTGGGAGTCCATGCCGTTCTCCGGGTTGGCGCCCGGAGCGTACGGGGTGCCCTTGGCGTGGCCGGACGGGAAGGAACCGGTGTTCTTGCCGTACTCGACGTTGGAGGTGATCGTCAGGATGGACTGGGTCGGGACGGCGCCGCGGTAGACCGGGAGCCTCTTGACCTGGCCCATGACCGTGGAGACGACCCACTTGGCGATGTCGTCGGCGCGGTCGTCGTCGTTGCCGTAGACCGGGAACTCGCCCTCGGTGCGGTAGCCGACGATCAGGTCGTCGTCGGCGCCCTCAACGTACTCGTACTCGTGGCCTTCCAGGGTCTTCGCGTCCTTGTTGTAGATCGGGTAGACCTTGGCGTACTTGACGGCGGCGAGGGAGTCGGCGGCGATGGACAGACCGGACATGCCGCAGCCGAGGGTGCGGTACACTTCCTTGTCGTGCAGGGCCATCTCGATGGACTCGTACGCGTACTTATCGTGCATGTAGTGGATGATGTTCAGGGCCATGACGTAGGTCTCGGACAGCCATTCGAGGGCCTTCTCGTAGTTGTTCTTGACCTTCTCGTAATCGAGGGTGCCGTCGGCCTCCGGGGTAATCGGCTCGATCACGCCCTTGTCGATGACCTGCATGCCGGTCATCTCGTCGCGGCCGCCGTTGATGGCGTACAGCAGGGCCTTGGCGGAGTTCACGCGGGCGGCGAAGAACTGCATCTGCTTGCCCACGCGCATCGGGGAGACGCAGCATGCGATGGCAGCGTCGTCGCCCCAGTGGCTACGAATTTCCTTGTCGGACTCGTACTGGATGGCCGAGGTGTCGATGGAGATCTTGGCGCAGAAGCGCTTGTAGGCCTCAGGCAGCTTCGGATCCCAGAAGATGGTGATGTTCGGCTCGGGGCCAGGTCCGAGGTGCTCGAGGGTCAGGGTGTTGAGCAGACGGAACGAGGTCTTGGTGACCATCGAACGGCCGTCATCGCCGAAGCCGGCGTCGGACCAGGTCGCCCAGTACGGGTCGCCGGAGAAGATCGAATCGTAGTCCTTGGTACGCAGGAAGCGCACGATGCGCAGCTTCATGACGATGTTGTCGATGAGCTCCTGGGCGTCGGTCTCGGTGATCTTGCCGGCCTGGAGGTCGCGCTCGATGTAGCAGTCGAGGAAGGCGGAGTTGCGGCCGAAGGACATGGCGGCGCCGTCCTGGGACTTGATGGAGGCCAGGTAGCCCATGTAGGTCCACTGCACGGCTTCCTGCGCGGTCTGGGCCGGACGGGACAGGTCGAGGCCGTACTCGTTGCCGAGGTTGATGAGCTTCTTCAGAGCCTTGATCTGCTCGTCGTGCTCCTCACGGAAGCGGATCCAGTGCTCGATCTCCGGCTCGGTGAAGTCGTTGCGGTACGGCACGGAGTCCTTGTCGCGCTTCTTGAAGGCGATGAGCTTGTTCACGCCGTACAGGGCGACGCGGCGGTAGTCGCCGATGATGCGGCCACGGCCGTAGGCGTCCGGCAGACCGGTGAGGATCTTGTTGTGGCGGGCGACCTTGATCTGCTTGGTGTACACGCCGAAGACGCCGTCGTTGTGGGTCTTGCGGTACTTGGTGAAGATCTTCTTGATCTCCGGATCGGGCTCCTTGCCGGCTTCCTTGATGGCCTGCTCGACCATACGCCAGCCGCCGTTCGGCATCATGGCGCGCTTGCACGGCACATCGGTCTGCAGACCGACAATCACATTGTCGACTTCCGGGGAATCGATGTAGCCGGCCGGGAAGGCGTCGATGCCCGCCGGGGTGTGGGTGTCCACGTCGTAGACGCGCTGCTTGCGCTCCACGGACAGATAGTTGTCGTCCAGATACTTCCACAGGTGCTTGGTCTTGTCGGTGGCGTCAGCCAGGAAGGACTCGTCGCCCTCATATGGCGTGTAGTTCTTCTGGATGAAGTCGCGGACATCAATGTCCTTCTGCCAGTTGCCCTCGGTGAAGCCTTCCCAAGCCTTAGCCTCAAGTTCCTCCTGGGAGACCGCCGTTGCATCAACTGCTGCCATTTCCACTCCTTACTGGGTGTCGGTTGGCGACGCATCGTTACGCCGTCGCTACTTCACGATTGTAACGGCAATCATCTGCGAAAAGCCTGAAAACCACGCCCGAAATTAGTGACATAAATCACAATCGGGCGTGGTTTTCATATGGAATTCACTTTTCGGAAGATGCCGAGCCGTCCGCTGACCAGCGTTTCCATTCGCGGTCCTGTTCCTCCCATTTGAGATTGCGTTCCTGCACGATCTTCCACGCGTCGAGCGCGTCCTCACGGGTTCTGTACGGCCCCATGCGGTGGCTTGCCGGAGAGATCATGCCCAATTCCGGCTGCTCGGTGACGGTGTTGAAATACCACTGCTTTTCCATATCGGCTTCCTTCGGCTCTCGATGTTCTACTTGCGATCGCCGATTATTCGCGGAATGCATTGGTGACCGGCAGACGGCGATCACGTCCAAACGCCAGCGCCGTCACCTTCGGTCCCAGCGGATACTGGCGACGCTTCCATTCGGCGCGGTCGACCAATCGCATGACCGTGTCGACGGTCGCCTCGTCGAAGCCGTCGGCCAGCAGGTCGGCGCGGCCATGAGCATGCTCGATGTACATTGCCAATACTTGGTCGAGCAGCGCGTATTCCGGCAGCGAATCGGAATCCTTCTGCCCTGGGCGCAATTCGGCGGACGGCGCCTTCTCGATCGAGTTGACGGGGATCATCACACCATCCGGCAGCGGAGTGCCCGCGCTCCCCTGCTCGTTGCCGACGACATGCAGACCGCCGATGCCCATGCCGGCGGCGGCAGCCTTGTTGCGCCAGCGGGAGATCTCCCACACGCGGGTCTTGAGCAGGTCCTTGATTGGCGCATAGCCGCCGACCGCATCGCCGTAGATTGTGGAATAGCCGCATGCCAGTTCGGACTTGTTGCCGGTGGCCACGGCCAGCAGTCCTTTGGAGTTCGAGTAGGCCATGACGATGACGCCGCGGATGCGCGCCTGCAGGTTCTCGGCGGCGACGCCTTCCAGTTCCAGCTGGTTTTGGAAGGAGACGAACAGCGGCTCGATGGGCTGGATGTCATAATGCGCGCCGATATTGCGCGCCAGATCAGCTGCATCGTCCTTGGATCCGTCGGACGAATACATGCTCGGCATGGAGATGCCGTACACGTTCTCGCCGCCCACCGCGTCGGCCGCCATGGCAGCCACGAGCGCGGAATCGATGCCGCCGGACAGGCCCAGGCACACGCCCTTGAAATGGTTCTTGGCCATGTAATCCTTCAGACCCAGCACGCAGGCGGTGTACACTTCCTCGTCCGGATCGGGTTTGGCTGCGATCGTACCGACCTTCTGATGCTCCGCGGACGTGTCCAAGTCGAAGAAGCTCAGATCCTCCATGAACATCGGCGAGCACTCAAGCAGGGTGCCGTCGGTGTCCACAACGAAGCTGCCGCCGTCGAAGACGAGGTCGTCCTGGCCGCCCACTTGGTTCAGGTAGATCATCGGGGCGTTCACTTCGGCCGCGCGGCGCACCGCGAGGTCGAGACGGGTGTCGGTTTTGCCTTCCTCGTATGGCGAACCGTTCATGGTCAGCAGCAGGTCGATGTTCTCCTTGGCGAGTTCGGCCACAGGGCCGCCGTCCTGCCAGATGTCCTCGCAGATGGCCACGCCGATGCGCGCGCCGTTCACGTCGAGCACCATGGATTTGTTGCCGGGGCTGAAGATGCGGAATTCGTCGAACACGCCGTAATTGGGCAGGAAATGCTTGTCGTAGCCGGCCCAGACAACGCCGTCGTGCAGGACGACGAGTCGGTTGCGCGGTTTGGAGGTTTCACGGTCGGTGCCTACAGTGCCGACCACCACATATAGTTCGCCGAGACTGTCGGATGCCAGTTCGGTGGCGAGCCAGTTGGCTTTGTCCCATGCGGCTTTGCGGAAGGTGGCACGCAGGGCGAGGTCTTCGATGGGGTATCCGGTCAATGTCATTTCCGGGAACACGACGACCTGCGCGCCCTGCTGAGCGGCGAGATGCGCGTACCGCATGACCTTGTCGGCGTTGGAATCAAGGTCTCCGACGCAGGTGTCGATTTGGGCGAGTGCGAAGCGAATGTCTGTCATAGCTGCCTAACTTACCGTTGATTTGTTGGATATGTTGTGTTTTTTACGATTATGAAAATTACGATTACGGCGTTCCGCACGTGACGTCACGACAGTTCGTTGAGCACCGTCAGCGCCGCGTTGGCGTAGAATTCCACGCCGGCTTGCAGCGATTCGTCAAGACCGACGAAATGCGGGCTGTGCCAATCCGGGCAGCCTTCCTCGCCGTTGGAACCGATGAAGGCGAACACCGGCATGGTGACGGGCATGAAATCGCAGAAGTCCTCCCCCGCCATCGACGGGTGGATGGGTTCGAGCTGGGCGTAATCGCGCACGTTGTCGGCGACTATCTTGGATAGTTCCGTATCGGAGACGAGCGGATTCTGGAAGTCGTCCCAATCGATGTCGGCGGTGATGCCGTAACCGGCCGCAATGGACTGGACCTGTTGCTTGAAGCGTTTCTCCACCAGTTCACCGTCGGACTTGTGGAAGTATCGTACGGTGCCTTGGAAGCTCGCCTTGTCGGGTACGACGTTCCACACGTGGCCGCCGTGCATTTCGGTGATGGACAGTACGAGCGGATGGAACGGCGAGACGTTACGGCTCACGATGGTCTGCAATGCGAGGACCATGGTGGCGAGCGCCTCGATCGGGCCGGTGCCCTTGTGCGGATAGCCGGCGTGTGTGCCGGTGGCGTGCAGGGTTACATGGAATTTCACGCAGCCGGCCATCATCGGTTCGGGGCCGACGGCGATCTGTCCGGGCGCGTAGTTCGGGTTGTTGTGCGCGCCGATGGCGGCTGATACGTCGGCGAGCAGTCCCGCGTCGACCATGGCCTTCGCGCCGAGGCCAAGTTCCTCGGCGGGCTGGAACAGCAGTTTGATGGAGCCCTTGATGTGTTTGCGGCGCTTGGCGAGCCAGAACGCGGCACCGAGCATGTACGACATGTGCAGGTCGTGGCCGCAGCCGTGCATCACGCCGTCGTTGACGGATGAGAACGGCAGACCGGTGTCTTCCTGGATGGGCAGACCATCGATGTCGGCGCGCAATGCGATGCGTGGTCCCGGCTGGTCGCCGCGGATCAGTCCGACCACGCCGGTTTCGAGCGGATTGTTGAGCACTTCGATGTCGTGTGCGCGCAGCAGCTTCTCAATGTAGGCGCTGGTCTCGTATTCCTTGAAGCTGCGTTCGGGGTGCGCATGCAGATAGTGCCTGATTTCGATGATCTCCGGCGTGATTTCGATATGTTCGCTCATGGTTGACGATTGTAGGCACATCTGGCCGTTTTTCCTATTTTCGTGGTCGTGTTCCGTGCCGTGCACGACGTTTTCGCACATATCCTCGTAAGCTGGATACCGGGTTTGACATGGTTTTTCATGGAGGCAGCATGGCTCAGGACATCAAGACGGCGTTTTTCGACATCGACGGCACGTTGACGAGTTTCGTCACGCATGTGGTGCCGCAGTCCACCGTCGACGCGTTGCATGCATTGCAGCGCAATGGCGTGAAGGTGTTCGTCTGTTCGGGCCGCGCACCCTCCTACATGGGCGTGGTGCTTGATACCATTCCCGTCACGTTCGACGGCATCGTGGGACTTAACGGCCAGTATTGCACCACGCGCGACGGTCTCGACTACCGGCATCCGATCGACCAGGCCGACGTGAAGCTGATCACCGACTGGCTTGAAACGCATGCCGACGTGGTCGCCAACTATGCGGAAAGCGACTACGGGTATTTCAATCGCACGAACGCCGCATTGGAACGCACGTGGAACAGTCTCGGCAAGACCGCGCCGAAAATCGACGTGCATGATCCGCGCGAACGCATCGCAAACCATTCCACGTTTCAAATCAGCCCGTATGTGGACGAGACGATGGAAGCCGAAATCGCCAGCATGTGCAGCAACGTGCGCGGCGTCAGATGGCATCCCGCTTTCACCGATCTGATTCCCGCCGATGGAGGCAAGGCGGTTGGTATGCAGGTGATGCTGGAGCATTTCGGTTGGACGAAAGACAACGCGATCGCATTCGGCGACGGCGGCAACGATGTGGACATGCTACGATTCGCGGGAATCGGCGTGGCAATGGGCAACGCCACCGACGAGCCGAAAGCGGCGGCCGATTACGTCACCGACAGCGTCGACGACGCCGGCATAGCCAACGCGCTTAAGCATTTCGGCGTTATATGACGGTGTTTCCGCAAGATTATTTACGATTCACAAGTCTGTTTTTCGCATATTCCTGCGGTTTTTGCGCCCTTTATAAATAATTCCGATAAGCGCGCGACGTGTTGCCGTCACAGGTTCCTCTATATTGGTCAATCGTTGGCCCGCAACCGCAATAAGCGTCCGGGCCGTGTAGCGAAATTGAGAGAGAGGAACTCAACCATGCGTAACAAGAAGATTCTCGGCGCACTGCTCGCCGTCACCACGCTCGCGACCTTCGGCCTGGCAGGCTGCGGCAATTCCGGTTCCAACGGTGCCGCCTCCAAGGAGGACGACAAGACCATCACCGTGGCCGCCTCCCCGACCCCGCACGCGGAGATCCTGAACAAGGCGGTCAAACCGCTCGTCGAGAAGGACGGCTACAAGCTGGTCGTCAAGGAGTTCACCGACTACGTGCAGCCGAACACCGCCACCGAGGATGGCGAGGTTGACGCCAACTACTTCCAGCACAAGCCGTACCTCGACAACTTCAACAAGGAGAAGGGCACGCATCTGGTGTCCGTGGAGGGCATCCACTTCGAGCCGTTCGGCCTGTACCCGGGCAAGACCAAGGAGCTGAAGGATCTTCAGGACGGCGCCACCGTGGCCGTGCCGAATGATGCCACCAACGAGGCCCGCGCGCTTCTGCTGCTGCAGGATGCCGGCCTGATCAAGCTGAAGGATCCGAAGGACATCAACGCCACGCCGAAGGACATCACCTCCAATCCGAAGAACCTGAAGTTCAAGGAGCTTGAGGCCGCCGTCGTGCCGACCGTCATCAAGGATGTCGACATCGCAGCCCTGAACGGCAACTACGCCATCCAGGCCGGCTTCGACCCGACCAAGGACACGCTAGCCACCGAGAAGGCCGACGGTCTGGCCGCGAAGACCTACCAGAACATCCTCGTGGTGAAGGAAGGCAATGAGAACACCGCCAAGACCAAGGAGCTCAAGAAGGCTTTGAAGTCCGACGAGGTGCGTGACTACATCAACAAGAACTACAAGGGCGCTGTCGTTCCGGTCTTCTAAGACCCGTTTCGGCAGTAGGAGTTCAATGCCGCAGGTATACTACCCTGCGGCATTCTTGTTATGGAACACGATTAGGAACAGGACATTATGACGATTCAGATCGACCATCTGCACAAAAGCTACGGCAGTGGCGCCGAAGCGCATGAGGTGCTGCACGACATCAACCTGACCATCGATTCGGGTGAGGTCTTCGGCATCCTCGGCTCGTCCGGCGCGGGCAAATCGACGTTGGTGCGCTGCATCAACCTGCTGGAGCGTCCCACTTCCGGCAAGGTGCTCATCGACGGACGAGACATCACCGGCGTGAAAGGCAAGGAGCTGGCGGACGTACGCGCCGGAATCGGCATGATCTTCCAGAACTTCAGCCTGTTCCAGCAGCGCACCGTGCTGCGCAATGTGACGTTCCCGCTGGAACTCAACCACACGCCGAAAGCCAAACGTGAGGAACGTGCGCGGTATCTGCTCGACCTGGTCGGTCTGGCTGACCTTGCCGACCGCTACCCCAGCCAGCTGTCCGGCGGCCAGCAGCAGCGCGTGGCCATCGCAAGGGCGTTGGCCAACAATCCGTCCATCATGCTGTGCGATGAGGCCACCAGCGCGCTCGACTCCACCACGACGGCGCAGATCCTCGACCTGCTACGTCGCATCAACCGTGAACTTAATGTGACGCTGGTCGTCATCACGCATTCGCTGTCCGTGGCACGCAACATCTGCGACCGTGTGGCCATGATAGACGGAGGCCGCATTGTGGAAATGGGCGATACGGAAGCGCTGTTCGCCGATCCGCACAGTGACATTCTGAAGACTTTGATCGCCGACGCGAAGGTGACGAACCATCGGCATACGCACGAAACGGCGGATGGCGCGAAGAATGGGACGGCCGATGATTCCGCCCAGAAAGAGGTGAAGTGAGATGGGACAGGTGGTTTCGCAATTCATCGCCGATTATGGCGAACTGCTGGTCGAAGGCGTGCGTGACACGATCATCATGACTGCTGTGGCGACGCTGCTGGCATATGTGATCGGCCTGCCGGTCGGCGTGCTGCTCATCACGTCCGCGAAAAAGGGCATCCGTCCGAACGCACCGCTCAACACCGTGCTCGGCTGGATCGTGAACATCGTGCGTTCCGTGCCGTTCATCATTCTGCTGGTGGCCATCATCCCGCTGACCCGACTGATTGTCGGCACCTCGCTCGGCGTGCCAGGCGCCATCGTGCCGCTGGTCATCACCGCGGCTCCGTTCGTGGCGCGCGTGGTGGAACAGTCGCTCGCCGAAGTGGACGGCAGTCTGGTGGAGGCCGCGCAAAGCTTCGGTGCCAGCAACCTGCAGATCGTGTTCAAGGTGCTGCTGTTCGAAAGCCTGCCATCGCTGGTGCGCGGTGCGGCACTGACGTTCATCACCCTGTTCGGCTTCTCCGCCATGGCCGGTACCGTCGGCGCGGGCGGCCTGGGCGATATCGCCATCCGTTACGGCTACCAGCGTTACCAGTACGACGTGATGACCGTTGCCGTGATCCTGTGCGTCATTCTCGTGCAGATCGTGCAGACCATCGGCGACGTGGTGTCCGACCATATCGACCATCACGAGCGTTGAGCCAGCACATTCGCGTTCCTTATGAAAAGCGGGTCCAAACGTTTGTTGTTTGGACCCGCTTTTCGTACGCGGAAAGAGACGCTGCTCGTAGACGATTACTTGTTGAGCTCGGCCTTGACCAGACCGGCCAGCTTGCCGCCATCGATGGTTTTGCCGGCAAGCACGGCACGAGCGGCTTTGACGACGCGACCCATGTCCTTGGGGCCGACCGGGTTCACTTCTGCCACGGCGTCGGCGACGGCTTTGGCGTAGTCCTCGTCGCTGGCGGCCGCCGGCAGGAAGGTTTCCAGGAAATCGGCCTCGGCGGTTTCGGGAGCGGCCTTGTCCGCCAGTCCCTTGTCTTCGTACAGTTTGGCGGTCTCACGACGGGTCTTGACGCCCTTCTGGATGACCTTGAGCACTTCCTCGTCGGTCGCTTCGTGACCGTTGGCGATCTCCAGGTTCTGGATGTCCGCCAACGTCAGGTTGATCGGGTTGAGCTTGGCCTTGTCCTTGGCTTTCATCGCCGCGATCTTGGCTTTCTTCAGCGTGTCCTTCATCGACATGTTCGTTCCTCTTTTCTTGACCGTTCGAACACCGTCTTAATACTACGCGTCTACCAATCCGCCGTCCTGTATCCGTGCCGTCGGCATCCACGCCGGTCTCAAGCCCATGAGACACTTGGAGCCATGACTACAGTTATCATGCGCACCTCTGACGATAATCACATGTGGTCATTTTTGGCTCTATTCCAAGGTTTTCCGTTCTTGGGAAATCTGCCGATTACCCTCGTTTTCCACGAGGCACCTACAGGCACCCGAAAAATAATACGGTGACATTCCACCGTCCCACCGAAGCCCAACATCCCGCACCGGCCAAGGCCGCCCGAACCCCGCATTCCAGGCAATCACGCCCATGACAACACGATAAAGTCCTGCCGCCCATACACGAGCGTTTTCTTTTAAACAGATAAATGGCCGTCCCTTACCGTAGAGATGCTTGAGT
>ENA-UOIV01000675-UOIV01000675.1-human-gut-metagenome-genome-assembly--contig:-C59-NODE-675-length-35147-cov-37.436966_pt1 | contig 35147 bp, 33 predicted proteins | sample MGYA00242333_ERZ723880 | MGnify/ENA metagenome assembly ERZ723880 | reverse complement strand
GGTAATGGTGATCTGCCCGCCGAAGTGGTCCTTCTCCACGACCACGACCCGGTAGCGGGCACGGGCCAGGTAGAGGGCGGCGGTGAGTCCCGCCGGCCCTCCTCCGATGACCACGACATCGTAGAAATTTTCCATCCGCTCCATGGCTTACAACTGCCCCACCAGATCCAGGCTGGGCTTCAGGGTCTCGGCGCCGGGCTGCCACTTCGCCGGGCACACCTCGTCTCCATGCTCCGCCACGAACTGGCAGGCTTGCACCTTCCGCAGAAGTTCATCGGCATTCCGGCCCACATTGCCGGCGTTGACCTCATAGGCCACGATTTTCCCTTCGGGGTTCACGATGAAGCTGCCCCGTTCGGCCACGCCGTCCGCCTCAATATAGACCTCAAAATCTTTGGCCAGACAATGGGTGGGGTCGGCCAGCATGGGATACTGGATCTTCTGGATGCGCTCGGAGGCGTCATGCCACGCCTTATGGACGAAGTGGGTATCGCAGGAAACAGAGTAGATTTCGCAGCCGATGGCCTGGAATTTCTCATAGAGATTGGCCAGATCCTCCAATTCTGTGGGGCACACGAAGGTAAAATCGGCAGGATAGAAGAAGAACACGCTCCACTTGCCCAGGATGTCCGCCTTGGAGACAGCCCGGAAAGCGTTGTTCTGGTAGCACTGTACGGTGAAATCGGCAATTTCTTTCTGAATCAGGGACATGGGTGGTTCAACCTCCATTCATATTTCTTGCGGTTAGCAATAACTAACTACATAAAGAATTATAAAGGGTATTCTATCTTCTTGTCAAGAGGGAGTACTGACGGCTCTGAATATGTATCGCTCGACTCAATAAAACCGCTTCTATATAAGTCGGCGGGCTTGATTTTTGCGTTAAACAGGTGTATACTGCTCATTGGTTAGTTTGTGCTAACTGTTTTTAGGGGGTGAGGGTGCTTATGGGACTTTTGCGATCTTTTCTTCGCAATACACGCAAGCCGGAAGGCTTTCTGGGCAAGTGCATGGTAGCCAGCATGAATCATGCCCATGCCGCCCTGGCAGACTGGGGACTGGGCTATTTGCCGAAAACAGGTCCCGTCAGGATTGCGGAACTGGGCTGCGGCGGCGGCCGAAACATCCGGGCCCTTCTGCGAAAATACCCTGCCGCAACTGTCACCGCCCTGGACTATTCGGAAATATCCGTGGAAAAGGCCAGAAATATCAATCAGGAAGAACTGCAGGTCGGCCGCTGCCGTGTCATACAAGGGGATGTGTCGCACCTTCCCTTTGAGGATGGGGTGTTTGATTTGGCGACTGCCTTTGAAACGGTATATTTTTGGCCCGGCCCCACGGAGAGTTTCCGGGAGGTGTACCGCACCTTGCGGCCGGGCGGCGTCTTTCTGATCGTCAATGAGGTGGACGGAGAAAATCCCCGAGACAGCAGGTGGCTTTCTGTCATGGATGGGATGAAGATATTCAACCGGAGCCAGTTTGTCACCTTTCTCACCGAGGCTGGTTTTTCTAAGGTCATCGTGAAGCGGGATGCGAAAAGGCACTGGCTCTGTGTGCTGGCGATTCGGGATGATGCGGGGCATTTAGGCAATAAATAACACAGAGAGGTTCCTTATGAAAAATGCGGGAGGATTTCTATGAACTGGACGCGCAGCATCTTGGACGGGCTCGCTATGGCTGCCTATTTTAACCTGTTCGCCGCAGCGGCTGCGCTGTGTAAGCCCCGGCTGATGTTTCCCTGCTATCCGCCCGCCATCATCAAGGCGGCCAAGGAGCCGCCTACAAAGCGGGAAGCTGCCGGATATTGGCGGTGGATTATCTTTGGGGAATTGCTCCCGCTGTTGCTTTACGGCGCCCTCAGCGCAGTGGCGGGCGGGACACATGGTTTTTGGTACCTGGCGTTGACGGGCTACATCCAGTGGATGATGGTCAACATAGGCGATCTGTTTTTTCTTGATGTGTGGCTGATCCAGAAAAAGGCGAAAAACCGTTTTGTGATCCCCGGCACAGAGGGCCATCCCGGCTATGAGTTCAAGGCATGGATGAAGGATTATGCGCTACCGGAGCATCTGCTCCAGTGGCCGCTCTTGCTGTGCCCGCTGCTGGCGGCGGCTCAGGCGGGATTGGGACTGTTATTTCAAAAATTATGATACGAGGAGACGGGCGGATGAAACATGAAAAATCCCGACATGAGGAGATCCACCTTGGTGCTCACGGCGAGGACTATGGAAGTTGGATGTCCAACCCGGTCTTTTACATGGTGGGCGGACTGCTGGCCCTGTCAGTGGTGCTGGCGATGCTGTCCTTTGTGGTGTTCCGGCTGCTATGGCTGGGAGCGGTTTTTTCGGTGGTTGCCGCAGCATTTCTGGCCCTGCTCTGTTGGTGCGGCTGGATACGAAAACAATACGCCTTCGGCGGCGGCGGGATGATGGAGCGGACCCACCAGTGCCTGCTTGCCCATCTGGGCTTTGACGGCAGGGGGACGCTGCTGGATGTGGGCTGCGGCTCCGGCGCCCTGTCCATCCGGGCGGCCCTCACCTGGCCGGAAGCGCAGGTCACCGGTATCGACTATTGGGGCGCGGCATACGGCTACGGCCAGGCCATGTGCGAGAAGAACGCCGCCAGTGAGGGGGTAGCAACCCGGTGCCGGTTTCAGCACGGGGACGCCCATCAGCTGGACTTCCCCGATGATACCTTTGACGCGGTCGTAAGCAACTATGTCTATCACAATATTACCGGCGCGGATAAGCATACCCTGCTGCGGGAGACCCTGCGGGTATTGAAGCCCGGCGGGGTATTTGCCCTGAATGACGATATGAAGCCCCGGATGTACGGAGACATGGAGGCCTTTGCCCAGGAGCTGCGGGAGGCCGGCTTTCAGGAGGTGCGGCTGGTGGATACCGCCACGGAGGTATTTGGTTCCCGCCGGCGCGCGGCCATGATGATGCTGGGAGAGTCCCGGATGCTGGTTGGGCGAAAGTGATGGATATGGCACCGCATTCCCTGACGCATCTTTCAGCAGGATGCCGGCGGCGATGCGAAAGTCGTTGAGGCGCGCTGTATATGCCGGAAACAGCAAACTGAACTTTAAGAACAGTGGAGGGATAGACGATGTGGAAGTACACGGTCCATGTAGAAGGCATGATGTGCGGTATGTGCGAGAGCCATGTGAACGACGCAGTACGGAAAGCCTTTCCGGTAAAAAAGGTCACCTCGTCCCGGAGCAAGCGGGAGACCGTGGTGCTCTCGGAGACGGAATTGGACGAGGAGGCCCTGCGCTCGGCCATCTCCGCCACCGGCTATGAAGCGGGAGAGATCCGGCAGGAGCCTTGGGAGAAAAAAGGGCTGTTCAGCCGGTAAGACGCGGAAATGCGGCGTGATGGAGAGGAGGCGGGCAGATGCTGGCGGAAGTTCTGGCTGACCGGGGGGACTGGGCACAGGTGATGCCTGGCGCACGGGCCTGTCTGTTCTCTTTGGAAGAAAGACCCCTTCCTCTCCATCTGGATCACCTGCATTTTGAGACCTTGTTCTGCCAGTCCGGAACGATGGCCCTGACCCGGCGGGACGGATCGACCCTGCGCTTAGGCGCCCGGCAGGTGCTGCTCCTTACCGACCTCTCCGGCCTGGCCGGCGCCAGAGTCGATACTCCGCTTGCTGGCATCTTAGTGGCGGTGGACGCACGGGGCGCCCGAGGGAGCCTGGATACCATCTGCGATCTGTTGGGCGGTCTGAACCTGGACACCGGACAGGTCCGCCGGTGGATGGCCAGACGGGAGGGCTGCGCCGTGGAGGGCCCTACCCACTGGAGCCGGGCGGCCTTTGCCGACCTGGACCGCCTGCCCCGGAGCGAGCAGGCGCGGTGGTGCGTGTGGAAGTCGGTAGAGCTGTTGTATCTGCTCTCTGCCCAGGAGGAAGAGACGCCGGATGCGCCTCCATCCCCGGCGCTTGACCGGAAGACTGCCTTGGTCTTGGATGAGACCCGCCGGTATATGGAGGAGCATCTGGACGAGCACCTCACCATCCCAACTCTCAGCCGCCGTGCCCTGCTCTCTGCCACGACCTTCAAGAAAGGGTTTCACCGCATGTACGGCCTACCTGTCCACACATGGCTGCGGCAGCGACGGATGGAACGGGCGGCGAAGCTGCTGCAAGACTCCTCCCTCAGTGTACTGGGGGTAGCCCAGGCGGTGGGATACGGCAGTGTCAGCCAGTTCAGCGCTGCCTTTCGGCGGCAGTATGGACTAACGCCGGCCCAATACCGAAAAAATGCCTGAAAAGGCATAACCTTGTCCACTTGGGTGATACATGGAGTTCTTTCTCTGCTATAATTTTTTAATACGCAAAGAAACGAGTTCGTTTCCAGACAGGAGGATACTCAGTGAAACAACATCGATTCTGGGCTTGGGGCGCCGTGATCTGTATGGTCATGGTGATGATCACAGGCTACAAACGCAAATAAGTACATAGAAAGGAAGAACCCCATGATGAAGCACTATGTCAGACTGGCCTGCTTCGTAGGCGGCGCCCTGTTCGGCTCCGCCGGTGTGAAGCTGCTTACCAGCAAGGACGCCAAGAAGGCCTATACCCATATCACCGCCGCCGGCCTGCGGATGAAGGACAGCGTGATGGAGACTGTGACCTGTGTGCAGGAGAACGCCGCCGACATCCTGGCCTCCGCGAAAGACATCAACGAGGCCCGGGCCGCCAAGGAGGCCGAGGCCCAGGTGGAAGGCCAGGATGCCTGAAAACTGCGGAAGGGAGCCGGAGAACGGCTCCCTTTTTTCATGAGGAGAGATTTTTGATGAAAGCGACCATCGTACATGAGAGCCGGGGCCGGATGCGCCTGCGGCTCAAGCAGAAAACCATGACCCTCCGCCAGGCGGATCTGCTGGAAGCCTGGCTGAGGAGTCAACCCTGGACCCGTGAGGCCGTGGTCCATGAGCGCACCGGCTGCGTCATCCTGACCTATGCAGGGAAGCGGGAGACGGTGCTCTCCAGCCTCGCCGGGTTTACCTGGGCCGGCGCGGAGGAGCGGATCACGCTCCCCAGCCACAGCACCAGGGAGTTGAACCGGGCGTTCCAGGAAAAACTGGTAAGCAAGGTGACCATGAAGGCGGCCGCCGCCCTGTTCCTGCCCGCCCCGCTGCGGATCGCCCGGGTGGTCTGGCACATGATTCCCTTTCTGGGGAAAGGGCTTCGCTGTTTATGGCGGAGACAGATCAAAGTGGAACTGCTGGACGCCCTGTCCATCGGCATCTCCGCCTGCCGCCGGGACTTCGGTACCGCCGGCATGGTAATGTTCCTGCTGGAGATCGGAGAACTGCTGGAGGACTGGACGCGGAAGAAATCCGTGGCTGACCTGGCAGAGAGCCTGTCCCTCCATGTGGACCGGGTATGGCTGAAGACACCGGCCGGGGAGGTGCTCACCCCCATCGGCCAGATCCAGCCCGGCGACCAGGTGGTGGCCCGGGCGGGAGGTATCATCCCCCTGGACGGCGTGGTGGCGGAGGGCGAGGTCACCGTCAACCAGGCATCCCTCACCGGTGAGTCCGTCCCTGTGGCCAAGCGGTCCGGCGGCGCGGTCTACGCCGGCACCGTAGTGGAGGAGGGAGAGTGCGTCCTGGAGGTGAAACAGGTCTCCGGCCAGGGCCGGTACGACCAGATCGTGGAGATGATTCAGCGGTCCGAGCAGCTGAAGTCCGCCGCCGAGGCCAAGGCGTCCAGCCTGGCCGACAAGCTGGTGCCCTACACTTTCGCCGGGAGTCTCATAAGCCTGGCCCTCACCCGGAATGTGACACGGGCCCTGTCGGTGCTCATGGTGGACTTCTCCTGTGCCCTGAAGCTGGCTATGCCCCTGGCGGTACTGTCCGCCATGCGGGAGGCGGGAAAACAGCACATCACCGTGAAAGGCGGCAAGTTCCTGGAGGCGGCTGCCAAGGCGGACACCATCGTTTTTGACAAGACGGGCACCCTCACCCACGCCTGCCCCCGGGTGGCAAAGGTCATCCCCTTCCACGGCAAGGAGGAGGCGGAGATGCTCCGTCTGGCCGCCTGCTTGGAGGAGCACTTCCCTCACTCCATGGCCAACGCCGTGGTGGAGGAGGCCAAACGCCGGGGCTTGCGCCATGAGGAACGCCATGCTAAGGTGGAGTATCTGGTGGCCCATGGCATCGCCAGCTCCGTGGACGGGGAGCAGGTGCGCATCGGCAGTGCCCACTTCATCTTCGAGGACGAGAAGTGCGTAGTTCCCGCCGAGGAGCGGGCCAAGTTTGACGCCTTGCCCCCGGAGTATTCCCAACTGTATCTTGCCATCGACGGAGTGCTCTCCGCTGTGATCTGCATCTCTGATCCCCTGCGGGAGGAGGCGCGGGAGGTACTCTCCGCCCTGCGGGCCTTGGGCGTGCGGAATGCCGTCATGCTCACCGGGGACAGCCCCCGCACCGCCGCTGCCATTGCGGAACAGCTTGGGATGGATGACTTCCGGGCCGGGGTGCTGCCGGCGGACAAGGCGAAGTATGTGGCCGCTTTGCGGAAGGAAGGCCATACCGTCCTCATGGTGGGGGACGGCATCAATGACTCCCCGGCTCTCTCCGAGGCGGACGCCGGCATCGCCATCAGCGATGGGGCGGCCATCGCCCGGGAGATTTCCGACATCACCATCGCCGCCGACAGCCTGTGGGAGTTGGTGCGCCTGCGGCAGCTGGCCATGGCCCTGATGCGCCGCGTCCAGAACAACTACCGCTTCGTCATCGGCTTCAACGGAGCGCTCATCGGCCTGGGTGCGGCGGGCGTGTTGCCTCCTGCCACCTCCGCCATGCTCCACAATCTGTCCACCCTCGGCGTGAGCCTTCACAGTATGAGCGCCCTACCCCTGCCAAAAGCGGAATAGCATCCTCTGAAAAATCCCGGCGCATGGGCACCGGGATTTTTTTCGATCCCCCTTGACAAGCGCCCATGTTGGTTGAAGGATAAAGAAACAATCAATACCAGGTGGACAATGTGGGGTCTGAAACGAAATTTACTATTTTACTTTATCAATATTGCAAGCGGAATGCCCGCAGGACACCTCCCAAAGAGGGTCTGCGGGCATTTAGCGGGCAAGACGGCAGGGCGGCTGGACTACGCCTTAGAACATCAGATAATGGGCCGCATCCTGCCACTGAGCCGGGGAATAATCCTCTGCCTTGAGCTGCTTCAGAGCCTGACGAACACGCTCACGGCTACACAGCAGTCTCAGGTCCGAGAGATAGAGACAGCCCACAAGCTCCTGGAGATCTTCCAGGAGCCGCTTTTCATCCGCCATTCCGCTCACCACTTGGAGAGGATGCGGCCATAGATCAGGCAGCGGTCATAGTCAAACTGCTTGATTGCCAGAATGACCGTGTCCCCCACATGGAAATCCAAGTCAGAGTGCCGGGTGGAGTAGAGGCAAAGGCACACTGTTTCATCTGGAAGCGTGCAGAACACGCCGCCGCCGTATTTGCCGGAGATGACCGCCTGCCGGCGGCTTCCAATGGGGTGCCTTCGGAGCGCGCCGAAAAAGGGATTGTCTACTGTTTCTTTTACCGAAACCCAGAACTGTCCCTCCTGGCGGTCGTACTCCTTCAGAACACAGTTCAAAGTCTGTCCGGGGTGATACCGCGTCCGAAGATCGGGTGTGGCGGTATAAGTGAGGTCCTTCTGGCTCAGGCTCATATCCCTGCCTCCACACTCCACCAGACACCGCCTGGGGCCCACGGCCAGCACGCGGCAGGTCAGCCTGTCGCCAATGCTGCGACCTCCCTTGATGGTATCGAAAAAGTGCCTCTGCGCCGCCAATGCCATTCGGCGGGAACCAATGGCCACACCGCCCTCGCGGTCTACATCCAGAATGGTATAGTCGATCTCCGCGCCGCTCATGTTGCGAAGCACATAGGGCGGCCGCTCCTGGCCTGGGTACCACACTTCAGTTTCCGGGATCAGTACCTTAACCCGATAGCTGATGATGACGGCGCACAGCATCTTGCGCCGCTCGGTCTGCCTTGTCTCCCGGTTGCGGACAGTAAAGGAATGAGTGTCGATACCCATGATCCGCCCGGTCAGAATGGACTTGGAACGGTAGGAGGCGTAGATGGCATTCCACTCGTTCCGCTCCTCTTCAGACAGGTCCTGATCCAGCTTGTTCAGATCCAGAGATAGGATCGTCGGCTTGTTCTCCAGCGGCTTGCTGGTAAACTCCTGTTTAGGTCTGTTTGCCGTTTTTGCCGCCGGCGCTGTACGCTGTGCCGTCCGCACTTTGGGAGGTGGCGCGGGCTCCATACCTTCCATTGTGGCGTCTGCCGTATCACCATCCGCATCCTCCGATGGGGCGGGCGGCATCTCTTCTCCGCCCTCACTCAGGACAAAGGCATCCGTCTCCAGATCCTGGTCATCGTCATGCTCCGGCGTATCGGCGCCCTGGACGCTCAAATCATCTGAATCGTCGCTGGAAGCGTCTTCCTCCCCGGAAACCTGAGCGTCTTCCCCGGAAGCCTCGCCACCGGATGTATCCTCCGCGGAAGACTCTGCTGCCTTTTTGCGGGAAACCCGCTTGCGTTTCGGCTTTTCCTCGGCCGGTGGCTCCGGGTCTGCCTCGCCGGTCTGCTCACTTTCGCCGGAAGGAGGGGGGGCTTCAGGCGGGTCCAATCCGCCGCCCTCCGCCTGAGCTGCGGGGGCGGTCATCTCATCCCCGACGCCGGCCTCCAGGACGGGGGCTATGCCTTCCACCCTGTCTCCGGCGGGATCGACCCCTTCCACACCGGACGCTTCCTGGGAAGCGCCCGCGGGCGAAGATTCCGCAGCACCGGAAGCTGTGATACCGTCTAAGCCAAGGCGGTCCATGGTTTCATCATGCTCTGTGTAGCTCATAGTCTGGCTCCTTTCTGATTTGGATTAGTTGTTCACTTACTGTGGTGTCATTGGCTGGCCTCACCTCCCTTAAAGAACCGCAGGCGGCCCTCCTTCTGAATGACAAAGTAGTGCCGCTGCTGGATATGTAAAAGCCGATGCTGCCCCAAATCGGACAGGAAGAGAAGTACGGTCACATCCTGAGACTGCTGTGCCAAAAGGATGCTGACAAGCTGTTCCCGCCCCGGCTCCACCGGCAGGACCGCGAATGCGTCGATTTTCCCAATCTCCCGCTCCAACAGGAAACAGAGCTTGTATGGCGGCCTCCGGCTGGTGAGCTGAAGCGGCGGGCTGACTGCGATAGACAGCAGAATGTCCAGCGCACACAGCATCTCAGGGTCCGCCTCCTGTCCCCGGAACTCCGCCAGGCACACGAGGTTGTCTCCAACAGGGATCAGCTCTCCCGCATAGCGCAGATAGCGCAGCATCGCCTCACAGTGGTGCTTGGCTTTGGACGGATCGTAGAGGCGCATAAGCGGAAGGATCTGATCCAGGCGCATATATCGGACCTCGCGCAGGATACTGAGTAGAAACTGCTGGTCACTCGTCAGAAGCATTGGACTTCACCACCTTTCTCACTCCTCGCCGGAGGCTCCGCCTATGCTGTTGAGATAAGGGTCAAGCAGAAGATCGCTTTGCGATTCGCAGATGGCGTTAAAAATGACCGCCATGGTATAGGCGGTCGAATTTTTGACATTGCGCTGGTTTTGCCGGAGTTTTCCTTCCACGGACTGGAGGATGGTGCTGTCCAAATCCCACAGCCGGGAGCGCACATTGGCCTGGGGCAGGATGGCGTCCCCAATCCGGTATTCCCGCGTGTAGAACAGCCGTTCAATGGCGTTTTCAAACACCTTTGCCGTTTCCGGGTCAAAGACCCAAAGGGAACAGTTCTCCAGGATCTGCGTGAGCTGTTCCTGCTCAGAAAGATTTCTCCACCACGGCCCCAGTCCGTCCATCCGGTCTCCAGCGCCGGACGGACAAGACTGACTGAATTCAGTATGAATCCCATCAGTATGATTTAAGTCAATATAACTGGAGTCCCGCTGGTCAACTTCTGGAAGTTTCGTTCCCAAATCTCTTGAAGTTCCAGATTGGGACTTCAAGAGGTCCGGGCCTGGGACTTCTAAGCCGGCCGCAGTGCCCCGCTGCTCCGGCTGAGAGGGGACAAGAAGTTCCGGTCCTGCACTTCTTGGGGAGGCAGGAGGGACCTGTGCCTCGTGTGGCTCCGGTGGAGTACGATCCTGGCCATCTGGCCCTGTCTCCAAAGCCGGCCCACCAGTGGGCACCGGCTGTTCCCCTCCGGCGGCCTCATGTTCCGGGGGCACAAAGGGGGCGCTGCCGCCCACCGTCTCCCGGTGTTCCACCAGGGCAAGGTAGATCTGATTGGCGTCTCCGCGGCCACACCTGCGCTCCCAGATCAGGCCGGCGGAGGACAGTTCTTTCATCGCCTCAATGATTTTGTGATAGCTCACCTGCATTTCGCTGGCCAGGGAGCGGCGGGTGTAGACGATGAACACCTCGCCGTCGTCGTTGATCCAGCCGTTGAGCCGGGAGAGCTGGAAGCGGTTGAGTAAAAAGGTGTAGGCCACCTTGGCCTCCAGGGAGAGCCCCATGTATCGGGGCTCGGTAAACAGCCAGCGCGGCATCTGGAGGTGGTAAATGTTTTGTATGTCCCCCTGCTTCATCAGCGGGAAAGACGGCTTTTTCGTCATTGGTGCTGCCTTCATGATGACTCACTCCTTTGATCTCGGAAATCTGTTTGCTGTTGGTAGTTTCCTCTAATAAAGGAGGAGGGGGCGCTGAGCAGCGCGTCCCCTCCCGGTTATGGGCCGCCTACTTCATCGGGCGGCGTTTCAATCAGGTCAAACGCTCCATAGGGGGCATCGGTGGCCGAGAGCTGCGTGGAGCGGTCTTCGGGCTCCATGTCCAAAAGGCCGTAGTCATACTCCTGTACGGGGCCGCGCCCGGCCTTCGGCTGAGCCGGCGCTTTTTGTTCCACAGCTGGCTGCTGCGGAGACGGCTTCGGGACATCGGAGGGCGGGGACAGCGGCGGCCCCTCATGTGAAGCAACCCCCGGTGTGGCTGGAGGCGGCACAGGCTTTTCATTCCTGCCGCGAGTCTCTGCGGGGGGCTTGGGCGCTTCCTCCCACCGGCGCCACTGTGGTATGTAGTCCGACACCCGCACATCATGCAGACATTGGAATCGCGGGTGTTCATCCGGCGTGATCTTGTAGAGCTTCAGAGGCTTTTGCCCTCGGAGAAGCACCAAACTCTCCTGATTGTCCATGCGCATGATTTCATCCGGAAGCATGAGGGCCCGCTGGGTATTGCTTTTGGTCTGGCTGTATGGCCGGGTGGAGCTGTAAACCGGAGAAAACAACGGCAAAAGCGGCATTTGGTTGTTCTCCACCTTGATGGTGACCATGCCGCACTTTTTTGAGATGTAGGTCGCCGTGTCCACATCGTTGCATCCAAGGCAGATTTGAATATCCGTACAGCCGATCAGCTCCTCCCACTCTGTTTTGGGATAGCGGTCCTGAAGCTGGGGGATAGACTGCACGATGAGCTGACAGAAGATCCCAGAGCCGCGGCAGAAGTTGAGCACCCGCTTGAAATCTGGGAGTTTCCCGATATTGCAGAACTCCTCCAGGCACACATTGACGGTCATGGGCAGCCGCCCATGCTTGCCGTGACGCCGGCCGTATTCAATAAGACGGGCGAAAAGCTGAGAGAAGAACAGGGAACTCAGGAACTCCAGCGAGGAGTCCTGCGCGGAGATGCAGCAGAAGTAGGCGCAGGGCTTTTGACCGGGAAGCGTCAGGTCGATCTCGTTGTAGGAAGTGATTTTGTCTACCAAAGGGTTTTGGAATACAGACAGTCGGTTGCCCAGTCCAATGGCGATGTTGCCCCAGATCTGCCGGTTGGCCAGCTTGAAAATGCCGTAGGGCGCCAGCGCCGGATGGCCTTTGGGCAACGCCTCAAAGCGCCGTTCCAGATCTCCAAAGGACTCGTTTGAGAGCATCCGGTAAATGGCCCCGAGAGACCGCTGCTGGATGGGAAGCAGCTCCGTGGTGCCGGGAATGGTCTGGGTCGCGACATAGTGCATCAGGGCCATGAGCAGATTGAGTTCCGCCTTTTCCCAAAAGTCCTGCCGCTCGTTGGCGTTGGAGGTATTCTTGATGATGACCTCCGCAATGGACTGCACCAGGTCTTTGTCCTTTTCAATCCCGCTCAGGCAGTTCCAGGCATCGCTGTTTTCCATGTCCAGAAGGTTGAACATCCGGACCTCATAGCCCTGTTCCCGGAGAAAAGAGGACATACTCTCGTAGACCTCTCCCTTCGGATCAACACAAATCAGGCTCTCCTGGGTGCTCCGCTTGTCAGCGCATTGGAGGATAAAGGGCTTCACGAAGCCGCGGGTCTTGCCCGCACCGGTGGCGCCATATACCATGATGTGCTCCGTCAGGCCGTTATTGGGGCGCAGAGTCACATACTCAGCGTACTTGTCATCATCGTCCGGATCATCCTTCAGCTTGCCGAGAAGTGTTCCGGACAACTCTTTAATCGGACCCGTCAAGAGGATTTTCTCCTGCTCCTTCTTGGACATAAAGCCAGAGGTCCCATGCGTACCATCGGGAAGGATGTCAAAACCGCGCTTGTCCCGGACAAACTTGTAGCCGGAAAACCAGATGTAGCCCTTTTTGGTGATGAGGCAAAAAAGAATGAAGCAGATTGCCGTGACTCCCAGCCCCGTGGGAGTAAAGACGGCCAGCAGATTGCGGAATGGGTTGACGACCCAAATGGAGCCCACCGGCTCGCCGGTCGCGTTGAAGGTGGATTTGATCCCAAGGTGGACGGAGTTGATGAGCATTCCGTAAAAGTACCAGCAAAACAGCCCCAAGGGGATATAAAACTTCCACTTTCCCTTGCGTCGGTCAAAAAAACGCTCCAGCTTCTTCCCCCATCGCCCCGAAATGCGATCCTCCAGGCGAGCCAGCTTTTCCGACAGTCTAAACATGAATCATCCCGCCTTTCCACCGAAGGGGCTCGTCCGGCCAGGGGTCACCCGTGGAGAAGTTTTCTCCAAAAGCCGCCGTAAGCACCTGTGTATTGATACGCAGGGCCCGGACCGGTGCCCCGCGGGGGAACTGGTCCAAGAGCAGGCCGGACATCTGGCCCTCCAGGGCGGCCACGAGAATTTCACGCCGTCTCTGTTGGCAGGCGTCGCGGCAGATCCGCTCCAAGCGGCGCAGGTCCATATCCACCGCGATTACCAGAGGATTGCCGTCCACATGGCCGTCCGCTTCCGGGAGACGGTCATCCTCCGGTTTCCATCGGGCTCCAAAGGCGGCCTGTGCGATACGAGTGCGATAGTCTGCCTGACGCATGATCGCCAGCTGCATGGCCCCGGTATCGTCACAGGAAACCAGGGACACCGGAATGCCAAGCCGTGGATAAGCCTGGCTGTAATCGGCAAAACCTTTTTTTCCGTTCCGTACCGAAGGCGTCTGACTGAAGAGTATTTCATAAATAGAGCGATAGCTCTCTCCACTCAAAAGAAGAACCTGGGGTGTGTCCAGTCGCTCGCTGAACACGCTTGCCAGGTTATAAAGATGGGACAACTCGTTGTTCATAAAAAAGCCGGGAGTTTGCCGGCTGACATATTGGAGGAGATAAGCGTGGTCTCCCCAGTGACCAAAGCCGACACAACTGGCGGCGTTCATCAGATTGCCGTCCCCGCCGCGCAGGGCGAAAGCGGGGAGAAAAACCGGCTGGCGCTTTAATCGCTCTACCTTGTCATAGGCCGGCTCAATTCCTGCCCCCAGGCAGGTGAGCAGGACAGTCCCCACTTCTAATCTTCGGCGCAGGGCGGGGCTTTGCGCATAGGGGCGTTTAGTGGGTACGCGGCAGTCAATCTCCATAGACGCCAGGAATTGATAGCCCTCCGGGGAGGGCATCAAATATTGATTACTGCGGGAAAAGCTCAGCAGCCCCAGCGTGGACAGAAGCTCCGCCTCACGGTAAAGGTGTTTCAGGGAGGAAAGAGCCCGCAGCGGAGCCAGGGGAAGCCATTGATAGGCCCCAGCCAGACGGAGCAGGCCAAAATCCCTGCGGTCATAGAGCATGGTAGCCCTCCTCTCAAATTTGTAGTCTGTTTGTATCGGTAGGTGGCATAGGACATCTACAAATTTTTAATGTAACGGATGACCTGTCGCATAAAAACAAGTGCAGACAGCAAAAAAGCGCCCGGACCATCGGTTATATCCCGCTGCGGGATGCCCCGGTGGTCCGGCCTGAAATAGTATGCTGCATGTAACGGATAAAAACTGGGATCTGCCTGCTGCTGTAACCGATGTTGTACCCCCGCCTGGCGATCCGGTGTAGCCGGAGGTCAACGGGAAAGGGGATATTGGTCGGAGCGTATGAAGAAAAAGTCCCCCGCATCCTGGACAGGGAGCACATAGATGTGGCACTCCGCTTCCGACGAGCGTCTGGACAGCAGGCATACCCCCAGGCTGTACTGGTCATCGTCAGCGACGACCCGACCCTTGAGCGCGTTTGAGATCGCCTTCCACGCTTTATTGTCCTGGTCGTAGACCTGCCGGGCGGCGATGTCGCAGTGTTCGTCGATCACCAGCAGGGCCTCCTCCAAAAGAGGCAGCTTGCCGTTTCGCCGTTCCAGCCGGTCCAGGAGTCTGGTTATGGTGTCTGTGATCCACAGGGGACTTGCAAAGCGGCAGTTGGGAAGCAGCGCGTTCAGTTGGATATGAAGCCAGCCAAATTCATTGCACTCCGCACGGCCGGCGATGTGCAGCGGCTCCAGTGCGGGTTTATGCCCTATCGGTGGAAGCGGCGTCTGATAACGGGCGCAAAGGTTGCGGAGCTCTACCGCTCCCTGCTCGATCTGAGCCGCCACCCGTTCCAGTTCCTCAGAGAGCTGCCTTGAAGGGCCTGTATTCTGATCCAGAAGCGCAGCGATCCGGCCGCTGGATTTGTACGCCTCAAAGGTGATTTCCTGTATCCGCTGGACATGCTCTTTCTGTTCGGACATGATTTTTACTCCTTCGCTTGTTTTTTTTGAGAAAATCGCTTACAATAAAGGCGGGGAATCATACATTTGGATTGGAGGTGTTGGCATGAATGGACATGTGTATTCTCTGGAAGAGATGATAGCCATGATTACGCCGATCCTGCGGAAATACAAAGCGGAACAGGCGATCCTCTTTGGCTCCTATGCCCGTCAGGAGGCAGATGCACAATCTGATATAGACCTGCTTGTGATCGGCGGAGCCAATTTTGACCCGACTGATGTGTTCTGCATTGGGGAGGAACTGCATCGCGCCACGGGAAAGCCGGTAGATGTCTATGAGTTGCGGGAAGTCAATGCCGGCACCGACTTCTTCCGTACCATTTTCTCGGAGGGGGTCAAAATCGCATGAAATACAGCGATATACAGCGGGTTGAAAAAATCAACATTACGGCTGGGAAACTTTTGGCGTATCTGGACGATGCCGGCATTACGGCCCAGATGGTCCTGGAGCAGGAGCCCATTCGCTGGGCAATCACCACGCCGCTCTATAATATCGGAGAGCACGCATATAATCTCTCAAACGAGTTCAAAGAGAAGTACCCTGAGATCCCCTGGGTCAAAATTTCCGGCCTGCGCCACAGATTGGTCCACAACTATGACGACACCAACTGGAGCCTGATCTGTACGATACTGTTTGAGGTCCTTCCAGAGTTCAAGAAATCCATTGAAAATATTTTGCAACAGCAAGGAGCGGGAGCTTAGTTCCCGCTCCTTTTCGCTATTTCACCACATTTCTGGCCCGCAGGTCAGTAGGCGAGGTGGTGATGGCCTCATACTCCCTGGGGGACACATGGACGGCGATGGGGACATGGTTGTGGCCGATGCAGAGCAATCCCTCGCCCCGGCGGAAGCGGGTGATCATCTTGGTCTCCTCTTCAGTCAGGTTGAGAACCCCCTGGATCAGCCGTGCCTCCTGTTCCTCCATCTGCATGATGATTTTAATGCGGCAGCTGTCCAAAATACCTTTTCCGTACTTGCCGCCGTCCAGTGCCATCATATCGGCCATGCCCTGGGAGGTGACGCCGGCAATACCGCCCTGAGAGCGGATCAGCTTTACCATGCGCATGGTGTAGTCGGCGGCCAGGGGATTGGAGTTCGCCCCCAGGAGCTTCCACAGCTCGTCGGAGAGCAGGGCCGTTCCTATATCCCCGTTCTGCACGGTGATGTCAGTGGCAAAGCCGGTGGCCGCGTACACAGTCGCCAGCTGAAGGTCGTCAGGAATATCAGTCAGGTCGATCACAATGTAGGGGTTTTCTGTGTCCACATTGGTATGCCCGCCCATGGAGGCGGCCGACCCGGATACATAGCGGGTCAGGATCACCGACAAGTGCGTGGTTTCCGGCTTCTCCCGCAGGATGTCGTACCATTCCTGGATAACGGGCATCTCCTTGATGGTTACGCCGTCCTCCTCAAACAAGCTGGCATTGTCAAAGGTAATCCCCCGGCGGCCGTAGCACTCGATCAGGGAGGCGTCGATATAGTTCATGTCCTCCTCCGACAAATTGCGCTTCTGGAGGGCGTACCACACGGAGAGCCATGAAACTTTCTCCGCCAGAAGAGACTCCCGGCGCTGGGCACCGCCGTTCTGCGCCGCGTAGGGGGAGGCTTTCAGACGGCGAATGTCCATCAGGCCGAGACAATCCGGGGAGGACGGCCCCAGCTTGATAAACTGGCCTCCCACCGCCTCGCACAGGGGACGGTACTCATGGCCCTTTTCAGGGACAATGTAAATCACCTTCCGTTGCTGCTCCCGAAGCCGCTTGCCGATGCTCTGAAGCAGGGTGGACTTGCCTGCGCCGCTGTTGCCGAACGCGGCAAAATTGCCATTGGTGTACTTGTAGTCATCATACAGGTCGATGAATACCGGGGATCGGTTGTAAAGATTCAGGCCCAGAAAGATACCCTTTTGATCGCTCAGCTCAAAGGAGGCAAAGGGAAACGAAGCAGCCACGCCGGAGGTCAGGGCGTTCCGGCGGCTTTTCCGCTCGATGTCCGGGTCTGAGATCAGAAGCGGCAGGAACGACAAAAAGGCCGCCTCATGCTTATACTCACACCGTTTGGCCAGCATATCAGAGGCCACGCACAAGGTCTCTACCGCCGTCACCCGCTGTTCCAGAGTTTCCGGATCGTCGGCAACGACCTCGATCAAGGTGTGCATATAATAAAAATCCTGGCCCTCCCGGTTCATCCCCTCCTTCAGGTACAGTCCGGCGCCGATTGCGTCCCCCAGCTCCTCAAAGTCCTGACGGGTATCGCCCACATCCCGCATCCGGGAGCGGTTGATCATGGTCGTCTGGCCGATGGCGCTGACCGTTTTTTCACGGGGCTGTTTGACCAGATGAAAACTCAGGCTGACTCCTTCCTCAGCTTCGATCAGGGGTGTGAGCCAGCCTTTGCCTACAACTGTCGAGTAGCCATAGCCGCTGATGTAGAGATAGGCGTGGCATACCCCGTCAATCAGCAGATAGTTGACATGGTGGGTATCTATGTCGGGCGGCGCAATCAGATCAGGAATGGTAGTGGCTCCGGCCTCCAGACGGGAGAGCGGGGACGCCTCCTTTCGGGAAAACCATTTCCGTTTCTTTTTCCCAGAGTTTTCCGCGTCCACCGTGTCCAGCGCCTTCAGCGTTTCTTCATCATAGACGCCATGCACCATTCCCAGCATATCGAATACCCCGTCCGGGAGACGAAGATGCTGAGAGGTGTGCTTATTGATGAGCTTGTAGAACAGATCTAAAATGAAATTGTCTGCATATTCCGGCTCTACAACAGTCACGCCGCATCGGTCCAAATATCTCCGGGCCACCTCCGCCTTTTCGTTGAGCACCGCGGCAATGGCCTCCGGGGTGTGATCCGGAGCTTTCATGGACGGGTCATAGGAAAAGGACAGGAAAAAGCGGTGGGTGAGAGCTTCCCGCTCCACCAGTCGAGGTACATAGTCCATGCTTTCCTCCAGCATCAAGCGGCACTGTTCATTGGTCTCCCGCTCCAGGTAGCCCCTGAGCAGCTTCAGGTAGCCGTCCAGATCAAAGGGCTGGGTCAGGACATTGATTTGAAGATTGGCCGGCGCGATTTTCAGATAAGCGGCGAAGTCCTCTATGGCGGCGCTCTTGTCCATGCTGGACATGGTGTAAAAGTTGACGGGAAGCAGCTCTAATATCTTGACAAAGCGTTTGTCCCGGGTGATGACTACCCCCTGGACAATATCCTTGATGGGAAGCCACGCCTGTATGCTCCCGTCATAGGCTCCGCTGCGGTCACTGATCCCGGTGACGGAACCACCGAAGATAGCGTCTTTCAAATTCATGAGCGTTCACCTCTCCACGATAGGTCAGGACCCGGCGCCGCCGGCGCCAGGTCCACCAGGTTTTCAAATAGCGGGTCAAGCTGTCGTCTTTCAGGCCAATCAGCGCAAAGCCCACGGTCGGTACCAGCAGGCACAGCGTCACAATGATCTTCCATGTGATTGTAAGGGGCAATAGAGTGGCGCAAAGCCCCAGGACCGGCAGGCCCAGGACAACCGCCTCGATTGCGTTTCGGATCTCGAAGAGCCCGAACAGCTTTCCCGCATCGGTATAGTTGACTGGGATATAATAAGTTTCAGAATCCATGCTCGTCGTCCTCCTTGGACATCGAAAATAGCCACGGGACAGAGTCCAATTCGTGCGCCAGCCCGACAAGCGCCGCTCGCCGGGTAGCGATAACAGCGGAAAAAGCACGCCGGATCAGTGCCTCATGGCCTATGCTCTGACTGGCCGTGTCAAGTTCAATCAGGCTGATCAGTTGCCTGGAAACGCCGGCCGCATTTGCCAGCTCTGCTTGAGAAATACCGTAGCGCAGACGGAGCTGCGTCATTCGACACATTTTCTGTTCCGCCATGGGAGCCACCTAAGCGGACATGACCCAGAAGGGGCCGCCCGAGCCGGCGCGGCGGGACGCTTCATTGAGGATGATCCCCAGCTCCCATTCCTGATTGCTTCGTTTCACGCTGGCCGGATCTGCCACCAGGATCTTTCCGTCCTCGGTCATGCCCCGGAGAACGATAAAATGGCCGGAGCTGGTGAAATGGCCCTTGGACATAATGGCGATCACGAGCTTGCCATTCTTGAGCGCGTCCACCAGCTTTTTGCTGTCGTTCCCGATCCCTGTGACGGTCAGCCCATAATGAGCGCCACCATTGGGGATCAGGCTATGGTAGCTTCCGTTTCCCTCACAGCGGTACCCGTTTTCCACAGACCACTGGGCCACATCGTAGGGCGTCACCTGATTGCTTGTCAGCGAGGCCACGGCAATGGCCAGGGCGGTGGGGCCGCAACCGGCCTCCCCGATGGTGCCGGACTTGCCGTACATCTTATTTCCCCAGCGGGAATCCGTCTGATTATAGTAGATGACCGGCGTTTCTGCGTCAGAAAAGGTGATGTCGCCGTAGTCCGTGTTGTAGTAGCCGTCACCATCGCTGTCTCCGTAGGACAGACTTTGATCTTCTGCCAGCGTGGAATAAAGCAGCGCAGCCCAGTCCCGTTCCTCCTGGGTAAAGTTCAGCTTGTCCATGTACTCATCGGGTGTCAAATCACGGACAAAGATATTCAGGATGCGGTCGATCAAAGAAGTAGAGTAGGTCAGACGGTCATACATCATGTCTTCAATGGCACTTTCATCCATGGTGTAAAGGTCCTGTTTATACCGGACCGAACCAATCGCCATCAGCCAGTATTTGTTCATGTACCCCAGGTCCTGGTCCACACCATAGTCATCATACAAGGGCTTTCCATCGGACCAGAAGCGCGGAAGAATGCTGTCCACCAGGCGAAAAACTGCAGGCTGCTGGTAACTGTCCAGATTTTGATAGATCCCGTCAAGCTCCTGAGCGGATGCAGTGAAGTCGATGATCTCCTGATCGGTAGAGCTGGAGTAGCCGAAGAGAATATTGGGAAGCGCCGTGAAAACGAGCATAGGGACCAGGATTACGACGCACAGGAGAATGACAAAAAGCCGGATCAACTCCGGCAAAAACGATTTGGCGGCCTCAACAGCCGCGCCATAGACGCCGCCCGCGGCCGCTCCTCGCGCAATGTTTACAGCGGCGGAAGCCGCCCGGGCCGCTTTCTGGCCCGCCGAAGATTGATTGCTCATGGCTCACTCCTTTTCTTCCTTGATTTTGGCGACTTTCCCGCTCCACCCGGCGTTGGCGGCATAGCGCCTTTCATACGCATGGTGCCGCGGTTTACACCTGGAGGGGTGACGACTCCTTGCGGAACCGTCCCTGCCGCTGCGGCGGAAGGCGTCTGCGCCTTTGCCGGAGCCCTCCCAGTCCCGCCGGGCCTGCGCGTTCCTGCCGTTCCGGACGGAGAAGTACTGCTTGTAACGGAATGCGCCTCATGGCCGGCAGCGGATGCTGTTCCTGCTGTTCCGGGCGGGGGCGCGGCATGGCTGATCCGGGAACTGCCTGCTGTGGGGCGGGGACTTCCTGCCATATCCGGCAAAACACTTGCTCCGCCCGGGGAGGTGTGGGGCTTGGGGGAGGCGGTATATCTTCCTGCCATACCGGCGAAGGGGGATGCCGCTCCAGATGCGGTACTGCTCCCGGCGGGGGTACCTGTTCCTGCCATACCGGAGGAAGATGCTTCACCGCCGTGAGATTGACGACCACCAGCAGGCGGCCGTGTTCCTGCCGTTCCGGGGGTGGAAGCGCCGCCCTCAGGCGGCCTCTGGCTCCCAACCGGGGGACGGGCTGTGGATTTCTCCGTTGCAGCAGATGCGCTGCTGCCTACACGAGACACGGTATCTGCACCGCGAGAAGCAGTTCCTGCCGGAGCAACCGGCGGACGGGGCTCTGATTTTTCACCTCCAGCGACACCAGGAGGCGTCGGAATCTTCGGAGTCCGGTCCTGCTGGAGCGGTGGACGCTCCCGTATGGTTTCACGAGTGCTGGAGGTGTGTGCCGTGCGTTCAGGGCCGCCCACGGCGGCGGTCCCAGGCGTTACGGCCGACCTGCGGGTTACGCCTGCTCTGTCAGGCTGTTTGCCGTCTGCCTGCCCATGCGAGGGGGCAACAGGCGGCCGGAGGGTCCCATCCTGCGGTCCGGTAGTACGGCCCGGCGTCCCCTGGGAGGAGATGTCATTCACACTGTCTGTCCGAATAAAGGCGGCAGTATAAGGCCTGGAGGTGCGGGTCCCCCTTGCCTCCGGGGGAACAGAACTGCGCCGTGCCCCGTGCGTATGGACTGTCGGCTCTTTACTGCCCTTGCGGTCAGCGGCCGCTTGCTCCGCTCCGGGTATATGTCCGCTGTCCGGCGGGGCTTCATCCACATTGGAGGCGGCGCCCTGCACAGTCTGTTTGGAAGCATATACTCCGCCTTGAGCAGCAGAAGAAGAACGGGGGTCCGCCTGTGTTCCTGCCTGTTGACCGCTGCTGGCAAATCCAGAAGAGGCTCCAGCGCCGCCGGGACCGCCGCCAGAGGGAGGCGGCGGGGGTGTGCGTGGATTGGTGCGCGGCTCCGAAGGGCTTCCACCGGAACTGCCTCCCTGTCTGCTTTTAGCTCCGACAGAGTTTCCTGCGGCCTTTGCGATAGAGCTCCCAATGCCCTTGACGACCGCATAAGCCACCATGCCGGGCAGCCCGCGGCCGAGTCCGTCGCCGGTAATGGCAGGATTTAAGCCCATTCGGGCGATAATTCCGTCTATCTTGCGGGCAACTCTGGCAATGCCGACGATCAGAAGCATCCAGGGCAGGACGGCGACCCCGCTTGGCACATACCCCAAAGCCGAAATCAGCAGCTTCAGGAATATGACATTCATAATCATCATCACGCACATGGAGCCGAACATCCGGCACCAGCCCTTGAAAATGTCCTCTGTATTTTTGGAGCCGCCCATTCCAAAGGCAAGCGGAGCCATAAGGACAAGGATGGCCGTCACTACATACCGCTCGGCCACCTCAAAGCACAGCTTCACAAACTGCCACATCACGACAAGACCCACAATGATAATTAAAAGCCAGGAGGCGCCAATGTTGAAGTTGCTTTCGTCCGGAATGGTGATGGTGATGCTGGTGGGGATTTGAAGCAGGCCAATCACATGGGCGGAAATCCCGAGGCCGATCTCGCAGATCTGCTGGCTTGCCAGGAGCAAAAAGGCGAATACAAAGGTCCGGGTAAACAGCAGTTTGGGATCTTCCCCCTCAAAGCCCAGACCAGTGACCATGCTCTTCGTGGCCTGAAAGACCAGATTGCCCAGGAGCAGCGCCCACCCGGCGGCAATTACAATGCTCAGGATGTCATTTGTGACTGGCGCTACCATTCGGAAATAACTGAGGTCCATCTGGAAAACTTCCAGGAGAGAATTTGCGATATACTGGACCATCTCAAGGCACAGGCTGTAAATCCACTGAACAAAGCCCTTAAAAATTCCTTCAAGAATAAAAACCACCTCCCAACCGGCGTGTGGCTGAGAGGTTTACTGAATGGTGGCCAGGCCGTCAAAAAGAGGCCGGACATAGGCCAGGAAGGCGCCCATTCCATTGATAATAGCCCAGGCAATCCAAATTCGTTTGAGCCAATCCCATGCCTGATCGGTTTTATGCTGATTATTGGAAACTTTAGCCCCGATCACAGCAACGGCGGACATCAGGCCGGCCAGCACGGTGCTGATCCCGGCGATTTTGTTATAGACATCTACAATGATGCGGTTTGCGGCCGTCCACATATCCTCTACGGCCAGAGCTGGCGTAACCATATAGGTCACAATCAAAATAAGCGCCATTATCTGAACATAATAGCGGGGGGCTTTAGGCCCGAGACGGACCAGAAGATTTTTCATAGGGCATCCCTCCTCGGAGCATAAAAAGGGACTGTGTAAGCACCCCCGTTCCCGAGGTAATTGCTCACACAGTCCATGATTGACGGTTATTTTTGATTATTTAGGCGTCCGGCTTATGGGAGATTCCATTGCGAAGCCCGCGTCCGGGCTGCACTCGCTCTCCTGGAACAGCCTCCGATAGAAGCCGGGAATATCTTGCAGGTCCGCTTCATCAATGGGGACCCACCAGAGGGTCAGCAAATTCACCCTGTATCTGTGCATGACAGCCTGCTGAAGCCGCTTGGTAAAAAGCGGGATTGCGTAATCAGACTTCACCGAAATGTAAGTATTTCCTTCGCTCTCCCGATAAAGGAGGACATCTCCCGTATCGGCACATTCAAATTTGCCGCCATACATCTCTATATAACGCTCCGCAGCTGTGTGGAGCTCTGTATCATTCAGATAAGAAGAATAGGTCATCATCCGTTGCCTCCATTTTTGAGGGCAGGGGCGGCATACAGGATACCGCCCCTGCCTGTCCTGTTAATAACCTGTCTTGGGGAGATTGGGCTGATTGAGCTTGACGATTAGGGTAATCCATGCGGCGCGCCCGGTCTCCCACTGGCTCATATATTGGCCGCCCGCGTCGGCCCGGTTGACCACTTGATAGCCATTGGCGAGGCTGGCGCTGGTCTGGATGGTAATGGTGGGCTTTACCATGGAGGCAAAGCCGGCAGGTACCTTGCCAAACTCCAAACGCACATCCGTGACTACCTCGCCCTGCATCAGAGGGATAGCGGAAAGGTCAAAGGCATAATTGTTGGTGCTGAGCAGGTTGGTGGCCAGCACCCGGTAGTCATTGTAATTGGTCTTATAGGTGATCTGGTAGTTGAGACGGGTGTTATAGGTGCCGGTTGTGATGGTCTTGGCTGTGGCGCAGTCGGTGGGGAAGCGGTCGTGGAGGTAGAAGTTTTCCAGCGCCACATTGGAGTTGTTGGCCACCGTGAGGTCATAGCGCATAGAGTCCCCGGCCAGGAGTTGCTTGTTGCCGGTCTTGGTGACAGTGACCTTCAGATTGGCCGGCTTGTCATAGGCCGCGATTTTGATGATCTGCCCCGCATACTCCAGTGTGACATCGTGGATGGTTGGATCAAGCTGGAAATAGGCAGGCGCGGTGACTTCCCGGATTTTATAGCGCGTCAAAGGTAGAGGCTTGGAGGCTGCGACGCCCCGGGCATCCGTGGTAATGTAATCCACCACACGGCCGCTGCGCTCATTGATGATTTCATAGACTGCTCCCTGGAGGGGCGTCCCAGCCGGAACGCCCGTGACGGGGTTGGCTTCGGCGGCGTATTTGTAGATCTGAATTTGACCTGTGATTGCCTCGTTGACCCACTCAATTTCCGCCGTGCGGCCCGGACTCACATAGACGGTCTTATATTCCTTATCCAAGATGTAGCCCTCGGCCGCCTCCAGCTCTCTCAGATAAAAGCGTCCGCTGGTATTGGTGCCATCCGGGAGATCATCAGCGGTGATATAAACATAGCCGTCATCGTCGCTGGTGAACTCACCGATGGGGTTGCGGTCCTCATCGTAGAGTAAGAACTTGACGCCATAGATCCCCTCGCCACTGGTATCCACCTTATGGATCAAAATACCGGAATTGGCCTCATTCTTAATCCGTAGGGTGGTCACTTCTCCGTCCTTGACCTCGAAATAATGCGGGGTGTCGTCCAGCACGAAATCCGGGTTGGCCTCGACCTCAATCGCGTAATAAGAGCCGTCCTCCAGGGGAAGATAGGCCCTGCCGTTTTTATCGGTGGTGATGGTGTCTACCAGGGCGTCATCCATGCGGCGGATCTCAAAGGTGGTATCGGGAATCCTTTCGGAGGTCTTGCTCGCGTTGACCTTGATAATTTCAATTCCGCCTATGGGATTGTTGTAAAAATACAGCTCCTGCGTGTCATTGGGATTGATCACCACGGTTTGGGACTGCGTATTGGGGTCAATCGTATAGCCCGGGATGCTCTCCACTTCCGTTACCACCACTGTGCCTGTGAGGCCGGAAAGAATAATCTGACCTTCCGAGTTGGTCCAGTACAGGCCGTTGCTGGAGAGCTGCCCATTGTCGGCATCCACAAAACTTCCGTCGGAGTATGTGATTTTGAACTGTACCCCTTCAAGCGGTGTTATCTTGTCGTCGCCCGAGAGTTTGTGGATAATGAGCTGGCCTGTGGGTTGATTGCGAAATTCAAGGGTAACCGTTTGCCCGGCTTTGATTTGGGCCGTCTGGGGTGTGTCATCCAGAAGGAATCCATCTTTTGCCTGGGTTTCTTTGACCACGAGTGTAGTGCCGGGGTCGATGCCCTCAATGAGGATGGTCCCCGCGGAATCGGTGGTGAAGTAGCCATTGCCGTCACCCACCACGGTCCCATCGCTCTCGGTCACAAAGAACTGAACATCAGAAATGGGAGAGTTATCGGCGCTGGACACCTTCTTGATAAGCAGCGATCCCTTGGGGCTGTTGCCAAAATAGACCTGAACAACCTCCTGATCCTTTCCGGAGAGATAGACTGTTTGAGGTGGGGTGTCAATCACATGAGCGCCATCACTGGAGAGCTCTTCGATGATGTAAGTGCCGGCCTTGCAGCCCGTGACGGTGAAAGAGCCGTTCACCGAAGTCCGGTAAGTGCCGATGACCGTGCCGCCAGTGCCGGAGGTGTTGCCGGAGAGATACCGGACCTGGAACACAGCCCCCTCAATAGCGGCCCCGCTCTCACTGTCATATTTCCATACGGAAATGGCCGAGAGAGGCCGGTTGCTGAAGCGGAATGTGTGCCCCTCGCCTGCGGCGATAAACGCCTCCTGCGTATCCGGGTCCGCCAGAGCAAAGCCCGGCGCCGGCTCCAGCTCCTTTACCCGAAACCAACCATCACGGAGGGAGAGGTCCGGGTCGGAGAGCACGATACGGCCCTCTTCATCGGTGTAGAACACGCCCAGGTCGTTATATTCACCCGTGTCCGTACTGTTGCTTGCGTACCAGACCTGGAATGGTACATTTTCGATAGGATCATGCGTGATAGAATTTTCCTTGATGATCTCGATGGTGGGGCGCTTATAATTTTGGAAATAGACATCCCGATCCCGGTTGGGGAACAGTGTCACCATCTGAGAATCATCGGCCAGCAGGTAGGGCTCCGGGACTGACTTTTCGATGACCTCCACAACGCCGGGCAGCAAGTTCTCCACCACGGCGACGCCGTTCTCGTCCGTCTCCACTTCCGCGATAGAGTGGCCGTCCGCACCTTTCACCAAATAGACCGTATGCTCAATAGGCTCCCCGGTGTCGGCGTCGGTTTTATGGATATAGAGGTTGGGGCGCTTGTCGTTAGTCAGAGTGATTGTGCTGGTCTGGCCCGGGAACAGCTCTACATGGTGCTCGGTATCGTCCGGGATGTGATCCTGCACAGAGGACAATTCACGCACGGAATAAACGCCGGGCTCCAAATCGGAGATCAGGATCTCGCCATTGGAATTGGTGGTGCGGTCCAGGTAGTGGCTGCCGTCCTCAATCCTGGCGATGCGGAAAGTCACCCCGGCCAGCCGGGAGCCGTCGCTGCTCAGTTTGATAAGCTGGAGGGAGGGCTTGACATGGTTGGTAAAAACGAATTGGGCGTCTTCATTTGGCTTCAGCTCAATGATGCGCTGGGCCTCATCGATGATGTAGCCATCACAGGATTTTTCAGTTACCACATAGGAGCCGGCAGGGAGCATAGACAGGTCGATTTCTCCGCTCTGGTCAGTCCGGAACTCCTGGGGGCCATAGGTCCCCTCCACCGATTTGATCTCGAATACAGCGTTGGGGATGACCTTGGAGGGATCGTCGGAATCCACCTTGATGAGCTTTAATCCCGGCTTCATGTCGTTGAAAAACATCAGCTCTTTAATGCCGTCTCCGGCGTGGAGTTCTACCTCCTGGGGGGTGGTGTCCAGAATGTGCCCCTCATCGCCGGTATCTACCTCAAACGCCCGGTAAGTACCTGGCTCTGCATCGGCAATCAAGATTTCACCAAATTGATCCGTCTTGAAATTGCCTAAAAATTCGCCGTCCCGATAAACGGCGAAGGTGACATTGGGCATGGCGACCATATTTTTCCGATCATACTTGATGATCCGCAATCCCGGTAACTCCTCGTTAATGATAGGGATCGTGGTGGTTTCACCGGCCACCACCGTGGCGGTATAGACGGTATCATCCAGTTTCCATCCTACCGGCGCGGTGATTTCCTGGATACGGTATGCCCCCAGGGGAATCTCATCGAAAACGGCGACCCCCGCGCTGGTCGTCGTCGCTGTCCAGGTCTGACCGCTTTCGATGTGCTCAATGGTGATGACCGCACCCTGTAAATTCATGCCGGTGTTGGACTTTTTCTCAATGCGCAGAGTACCGTAGGGGTCATTGAAAAATGTCACCTCGGCTACTTCATCGTAGATGACAGTGACATTCTGGGCTGGCTCTTCACTGATGATATAATGGGAAGGAGCTTCCCGTTCAATTACGGTATAATTCCCGCTCTTTTTAAGCGGAATTTCGATGCGGCCGTCCCCATTGGTGGCAAAAGTACCGATGGAGTCGCCGTCCGGGCCGATGACCTCGAACAGTGCCCCGCTAATTGGAATCTCGGTGCCGGTTTCATACTTGATGATGCGCAATCCGGTTTCATACTCGATGGTCGTATCGTCCGAGTAGTTACTGTATGCGGACAGTCGCATTGTCACGGTAGGGTCAGTATCTACTACATAATTCTGGAGTTCACCGTACTGATCTTTCTCTTGGCAAATCGCATAAAACACGGCGTATTTATAGACATTGGTGCTGAAAGACAGCTGAACACTGCCGGTTTCTCCCTGTACGCTTTCCAGCGGGTATAAGACCTTGAATTTGCCGGCGTAGCCGTCGCCCGTACCCCCAGTGGTGATCGTGGTAATGTCCTGATTGTTCATGTCCACAATGCGCGTGCCCTCCGGGACGAGAGACGGATCAGAAAAAGACACATTTACCGTATAATCACATACCCAGGTTTTAGACCAGAAGGTATAAACCTGCTGCTTGTACTGCTTTCCGTCAATAGTGACCTCATAGGCAGCATCCCGATCCGGAGTGCAGGTCACTTCAGGGGATAGCATTTCATTCCAGGCCGTACCACGGGCATAAATGTCCTTTGCCGCAGCCAAAATCTTCTGCGCTCTTTGGAGCTCTACGCCGGTCAGGTTGGGATTGACCTTGAGGTTGTTGATGTCCCAGTTGCTGAGAAGATAACACCACAGGGCCATCTTAGTTGCGTAGTAGCCCTGATATTTGTTTTCCAGACCCAGCTCAGCCAGGCTTCGCGTGGGGTAGCCGTTGGCCACGATACCGACAACCTTGGGATCGCTGGCTTTTTCATCGGCGAGATATTCGATACTCTCACCGACTCCCACGGTCTGAGGGACTCCCAGCGTGTTCGGATTGACACAGTAAGCAGGGATCTCCCGGGTGTTCCCGCTCCCGTCATCATAATTGTAATAGGTATAAATTTGGGATCTGATCCGCCCATTGATGGACAGATAAGACATTTCAACCCCGCCATTATAAATCTGGACTTCCCCCAGAGCCTCCTCTGGAGTGGATGCGGCAAAGGCGGCGGTTGGCAGCAGCCCCATGACCACAAGGAGAATCAGGAGCATCGAAAACAGTCTTTTTTTCATGAGCGACCTCCATAAAAATCGGGAGGACGCCCCTACCCGTAGTTGCATCCCCCCTTGATTGGGTTTGATTAAATTGTAGGGAATGCAAAATGGGCAAAAAGAAAGACAGTGTGCCGTGCGGCACGCTGCCTCTCTTATAAGCTACCCAAAAATCAGATTACATGAATTTGATATTCAGTGTGAAGATATACACCATCCTTATAAACATCCCAGGCTTGCATTGAGTAAGTTCCTGGTGGCACGGAATTGAACAGATTGACGATTTCACTCGCTCTCCAGGGCCAGAACATTTGATAGGAGAGATCGTCTGGAATGCTCAGGTTAATGTAAACAGGGAAAATTCCTTTGGCGTTCAGCTTAGGAGCTCCGTTCTCCCATGTCATCGGGTTATCGCCGATGGCGTTATAGAGGGTGTAGAGCATTCTCCGTGTCTCATAGAGATTGCGGACACGAAGGTGATCGCCGGTTTCATTTTGCCAGTGCCGCACCTCCATTTTTGGAAGTTCCGGTTGCGGGAGCAAGCTCCAGTCACAGGTTGGCTCCGGCAAGGGGTCGATTGGGCCGGAGGCAAACATATTTTTGTCCCACCGGCTTACATCGGTGATGGTATAGTTGGTGCCGTCGTCGCAGCGGATCACATCGCCTACTTGAGGGATATACTGAGAGCCGTCGGCGGGCAGGTTGATGGAGCCGTCTGCATTCCTGCTCAGGGTTTCACTCTGATGTTCGCAGGAGGCATCGGTATTACCCAATGCCCGGTAGAGCATGACGGCCAAATCTCCGCGGGTGATCTCGCTTTTCTCTACGGCCTCCGCTGTGGTCAGCCCCAGGTCAAGTGCCGTCTGGCAGGCGGTGGAATACTCCCATTCAACCTCGGGCAGATCCAGACACCGCAGGACAACAGTGCAGGCGGCCGCAGGTGCCACTCCATCATCGGCGCCAAAGGCCCCGGTATCATAGCCGACCATCAGGCCGTTGGCATAGCAGTAGCCGACATAGAGCCTGGCCCACTCCGGTACATCCTGGAAATTACACTGCCCAGTATAGAATGCCTGATCGGCCTGCACATGCTCCGGGTTTCCATGTAGGCGGGTCAGAACTGTGGCCAGTTGCGCCCGGGTCAGTCCAGAGTCCAGGTTCATCTCGCCATTGCCGCCGCCGACCATAATCCCCTGCTCACGGAGATAGGCTGCGGCGGTCTCCTGCTCACTGTTGCCTGCGGCGCTTACCTTAACCGGCAGTACAAACAGCAGGCACAAACAAAGGAACAACGGTAAAAGGCGTTTTTGTTTCATTTTATTATGCCCCCTTTCGATATAGCGTCGTGCTGGCGCTCATTTTTAGCCGCCGGCATGTGGGATCATATTCGCAAGTTTCAAAGATATTAAGACCCCACAATTCTAACTGCTCCGCAATCTCTTCAGGGACATCAAAGGTCATGTCCAGACTGACCCGGAGCGCGGAATTGTCCAGCAGCCGCTCTTTTCCTTTCGGAAACTCCTTTACCATGACAATCCCCCTTTTCTCGTTGGAGCGTCCTTACAAGACCAAAATAAGGCGAAAATCGGGACTTGTCAAAGGTTTTTTTGAAACGCCTTTACCGATAAAACGAAAGTCGATAAATATGTACTGTGATCTTGCTATTTTCACATAATTCTCAATAAAAGCACCCAGAAAATATTCGATAAAAATTTTATGAACTTATTTCGATCCCCTGAACACAAACCCGTTTGGTAGGCTGATTGGCCAAGCAGGTGATAATCGTGATCCGGTTGTCTGAGGTGCCGTTCAAATAGCTCCAGTCGGTCCAGTCTATGATCTTGACCGAACTCACTGCATAGGTCCTTGTCCCCAGGCTGGTCTGATACCGAATGGTATCGCCAATTTCCAGATCCTTGATTGCGCCGATGTTGTGGCTGGAGCCCCGGTTGTGTCCGCACAGACCGATGTTTCCCTCCCAGGCGCTTGTGCTGGGGAAGTGGCCCACACCTTTGCGCATGGAAGAAGAATCAGTACCTTCATAAGCCTTATAGCGAATTCCCAGGCTGGGGATTACCAGAGTACCAATGCTGCCATCGCTCCGCTCTACTTCGCTCACCGCTGTGAACTGGGGCGCTGGAAGCGTGGGAACATCTCCCCACTGGATGGGGTAGTTGCCTCCGGAACTGTCAGGGTAAATGCTCCCGCTCCCTGAGTTGATCCCGTATTCCAGTGAAGAGCCGCTGTTGATGGAGATCCCGGGGGCACTGTCGGCCAGGGGATCAAGGAAATCTACTGCGTTTGTGCCACCGTAGTTATACTGAGCCCCGTAGACCTCTTCGTAGGAAGTGCTCCCATAGAAGTCCTTGGGCGCCAGTGTTTCAAAGTTGTAGTCCGCAGCAAGGGCTGGCGTAGTCATCAGCATGAGCCCCGCCAGGGAAAGCCAAAGCCCCTTGAGTCTTTTCACGATTCACCGTCCTCCTTTTCTTCCTCATCTTCCTTGATGGCAAACCAGTAACTGTCCTGCCCGTCATAGGCCTCCACCAGATGGGTGCGGCTCCCGCCGTACATCTGGATGGTGATGATCCTGCCGGCGAGCTTATGAGCCAGCTTGCTGGGAAGCTCTACGCTTGCGTCCCCAGCCGGGTATTTCCGGAGCTTCGTCAGATCCAGCTTGGGGGTTCGGGTGGAGATCTTCTGTTTCCCCAATTTCTTATAGGCGACGCCTCGGGCGTTCATAGCATAAATTACTGCGCGGGGCCGTTTCATGAGATAAATAATGCCCATGGTACCTATAAGCAGCAAAAGTCCGCCCCCGGCGAGGAACCACATGGGATTGAAGTCGGCCAGAAATCCCACAGGACTTCCAAGATAGGTCACGGTGTACTTGACCGCTTCAATACCTTCCGCCTTTATTTCGCCGGTATAGCTGGCCGTTGTCACATATCCGGTGGCTACACTTCTGCTTCCCGTAGCGGTATAAGTTGCCGTAGCCGTGTATGAAGTGGGGACCAGCGTATCATCGGCCAGGCCAGTCCCTGTCACGGTCCAGGAAATGTCGCTCAGCTTTAGGGTGCTTCCGTTTTTGACGGTAGTGGTGGGGACATAGGAGGGATCGTTTCGATCCAGACCTGTAAACTGCTTGGTATCGGTAATCGTATAGTATTTAGTGGTATAGTCTGCGGCTTCGGTTTGGATTGTAGTGTGGTCCAGAGTCAGCACTCCGGAATAGCCATCCTTGTTGTACTCCATGCTGGCATCCAGCTGTTCCAGAATAGCCGCAAGATCATCTACATCTGTTTCCAGCGTGACGACCTCCGTTTGGATTTTAGAATCCTCGAATGTCTGTTCCTCTTTGACCGTTTCAAGATGATGGTAGGAATAGCCCTCCACCTCGAAAGGCTCCTCTACCAGACCGCTGGGGTCTGCATCAGGGGGAAGCATATAGGTTTTGATGATGAGCTGTCGGCCATCCCGATTTTCGGATATTACATCCTCGGGAATATAGGCGGCGGAGGCAGTGACCGTCAGCATACAAAAAAGCGCCAGCAGGATTGCCGCCTTTTTCATACCTTACACCACCAGCCTTTCCAGAGCGCCAGGACCAGTGCAGGGACTCCGATAACAAGCCCAGCCCAAATGAATTTGTGTTTCGTCATACTGTGATACCTCCGTTGAGAAAGAATTTTATGGACAGCTCTTGCGTAGAGCATGATCCATCTCGGATGTGCGTCAAACAGTCCAGAGAGCGGTCCAGCGCCTGCATGGTGTTCCGCTTATGACGCTTGATAAACGGCGTGAGAAACAGGATGTCCCCGTCATCCGTGAGTGTGAAAATGATGCGGACCAGGTTTTTGCTCTTGGCTCGCAGTTCATAGAGTGCTTGGTAACGCTCGATGCAGAAGTGCTTGACATAGGGCTCACGCATGACTGCCGCTGGAGATTGTAGGAGAAGGGCAAAAAGCGAAAGCAGCTTTTGCCGTTGCTTTTCATCCAGCGCCCCAAAGAAATCCAAAAGGGGGGCACTTCCCTCAGCCGGTACAGCAATCAGCAGTTTCATTGGCAACCATCTCCTTCCCGTTACTGGCCTGATTTTCCGATAAATCCAGAAGCCGTTCTACAAAGCCCAGACAAAACAGTGACAGGGCCGGTGCGCAGCCGGCCAGCCACCAAATGGGATCAGGGAGCGGTTTCCGAATGGTATCATACTGAAGGGAGATCAGCAGATAAATGTTCTGACAATCTTTGCGGGCGGCCAGCTCTGAAAAAGCTGCCGTCACAGCGGACACCTCTCCTTGATCGGAGTAGAAGTCGCACAGATCATCAAAAAACAAGCCGCCGAAGATCTGCACAAAAGCCCGCATTACTTCAACATTTACCTCGCCATCCGGGCGCAGAATTCCCATACGCTCCAGCCGCGCACTGGTCGAGCTATCAAATGGGTCGGGGACACAGAGATAAAGATTCTTTGACATTGGCAACCGCCTCCTGTAAAAAGTAAAAAGAAAGACCCGGCACTCCCGGTCGATAGGGGGTGCCGAGCCTATTTGCCTTACTGGATTATGAAGCATTTCCCATGGTCTTGAAATACAGAGCCAGGGCTTTTTGTATGGTTTCTTCGATTTGCTTTGTGGTGGCCTTGGGCGGGAAGTACGGTGCAAAGGCCGGAGGGAGCGTGACAGAAACGCGCCGCCCCGGTTGCTTTGAGGTAGACAAGCCGCCTCCGCTCAATATGGATTTGATCTGGGAGGCATCCAGTTTGCCGTCTTCAAAAGCGGCGCGGAGCTTTTTCCCTTTTGCCGTGGAAATAGAGGCACTCCCTTCCGAAATAAACTGATAGATGCACTCCTGAAGGCTATGGTCCTCCACGAAGCTGATTTCATACGCAGCCAGTTGTCCCAGTCGTTTTCCGCTATTCATCAGCAGAAGCAGAGGACGGTATAATGTAGCATAGCGGCAATACTTGGATACCTTATCCCTGGTCAGTTCATACTCCTGTGCGATTTTTACATCCGTATGGGACTTTTCCTGAGTGTCAGGAGAAGTTGTTTCAGAAGTCTGGAGATCCGTGCGGCGCCCCTGGCGCTTGAGCATATTGTAGTGGGCCGCAATGCAAAGGACTCTCTGAGAAAACAGCATATCCGCGAGGGACCGCTGCCGGAAGTTCATCTCGTAGAACAGGTCTTCCGCGGTTTCCTGAGTTAAGTCTGTCCGGATAACGGCCGGGATTGTAGTCAATCCAGCAATCTTTGAGGCATTGACCCGATTGTGGCCGCTAATTATAATATAGGTGCCCTCAGCAGTTTTCCAGACCAGAATGGGAGACTGAACTCCATGCCGCTTGATGCTCTCCACCATGTCCTCCAGCCGCGCTCCGGTATAGAGAGGGAAATGCTCCTCGTGGTCGGGAAAACCGCTCAACTGGGCCAGCGGAAAATCACAAAGCGTTCCACTCTCCATAGGAGAGGGGAGATCATCGCGATTGAAAAAGCATTGGTAGGCTCCCTCCTCCGGCGAGCCATTTGCCATCGCCGCCTCCGCTTCACTTCGTTTCCGTTGCCGGAGTGCGTCCTGCACTTTATTTCTGGCCATAGGATAGCACCTCTTGTGCGACGGCGGAGTAAGCCTTTGCAGCGGGGTTGTTCGGCTCGTATTCAAAGATACTGGCCGCCCCAATGGGATGTTCTGCAACACGGATTGAGAAATCAATGGGGGAGGAAAATACGGTAAATGCGTTGCCGTAGTCGGCTTGGATCTCGTCCTGTATGCCCCGGCACAAATTGGTACGCCCTTGGTACATCGTCAGCAAAATACCACCGACAGCTAATTGGGGGTTAATCCCCTGTCGGATTGTCTGAATGACCTCCAAGGTATCAGCCATGTCTTCCATAGCCAAGTAGTGGGCCTGCACGGGAACAATGGCTTGATGGGCCGCAGCCAGCGCATTGATGGTCAGCAGATCCATACTGTGACCACAGTCGATTAAGATGTAGTCATACTGTTGCTGGAAAAGCTCCAGGACGCGAGCCATAACCAACTCACAGGGAGTACCGCCGGTCTCTCCGCCGCGGTAACGGCTGCTCATTTGCAGAGCGACCAGCCGGCTGGACACACCAGCCAGTTTGGAATTTGCCGGGATGTAATGAACGCCCGCCCCCTCAATGACCGCCCTATTTACAAAGAGTTCAGGCTCGGTATCATCCAGCACTGCATTCATCAGATTTGCAAGCGTGTATTTCAATGATTTAGGGTCAGAGCGCATTACTTTTGTCAGATCGCCCTGGGGATCATTGTCTACCAGAAGAACGGACTTTCCTGCTGCGGACAAGGCGGCCCCAAGGTTAGCGCAAGTTGTGGTTTTACCGACACCACCTTTGGAGTTTGTGATCGCCAAAATAATCGCCATTCTATGTACCCTCTTTCTTTCGTGAGAATTAAACCCGGAATAGGAAACGCCCACCCTCGGCGTTATGCCTGGAGTGAGCGTTTCCAGCTCGCTCCGACATGACTGCCCCCCTTTTTTATGGAGTATCGAAATGTCGGAGCCAACAAATATGGCGAATATGTTCTGAAATTTGGACAAAATCAGCGAAACAACAGCCATTCAT
>ENA-UOIV01000637-UOIV01000637.1-human-gut-metagenome-genome-assembly--contig:-C59-NODE-637-length-36505-cov-11.743813_pt1 | contig 36505 bp, 39 predicted proteins | sample MGYA00242333_ERZ723880 | MGnify/ENA metagenome assembly ERZ723880 | reverse complement strand
GAGGACGTTTAGACGCAAGAAGGACGCTGAAGAGCTTAGTTGCGGATTTGAGGTGTATATAAATAAAAAGGATAGGTTTTTAGTAAATGCTTCTTTAAAATATGATATTACTAATTGGCTAAATGTATCGGCGCGAGTAAAACTAGACCGTGATAATACACATAATGAAAGAAAAATGTATGCTTCTACATTAACAGTATTATCAGAAAACTCTGATAAAGGGGCCTATATTGAAACAGAACAGAATACCACTCAATATTATGTGGATGCAATGGTGAATGTAAATAAGTACTTTTATAATGATATATGGAATATTACGGCTGTTATGGGAATCAGTATGCTGGATTTAAATTATAGAGGTTTGAATTTCGGGGGTGGATTACTCACCGTACCGAATTTCTTTTCACCTAACAATGTGGATGTTGCAGGAAAGCTGACTTACAGACGCCAAAACTATCATGATCGTACGAATTCTCTGTTTGGAACAGCTTCATTAGGCTATAAAGGTATGGCATATTTGGAAGGCTCTTTGCGTAATGATTGGTTATCTGCTTTGGCTGGAACTGACCACAAATCAATTCTTTATCCTTCTATTGGTGTATCTGCCATTTTAACTAACATATTTAAAGTAAATCCTAATTATCTCTCTTATGCAAAAGTTCGTTTCTCGTATAGTGAGGTAGGTAATGCCCCGACACGTTTTTCTGCTATTACAACATATTCCGTATATGGCGGTTTGAGTACCACATCTTATTTTCCCATGAAGGACCTTAAACCGGAACGTACTCACTCTTGGGAAGCGGGCTTAAACTTAGCTTTTTTTAATAATAAGCTAACGTTGGATGCAACTTTATATAAATCATATACTAAAAATCAATTATTTAATCCATCAATTTCTACAACAACTGGTTATTCCAGTATGTATATTAATTCTGGTAAGGTATCTAATAAGGGAATTGAGTTGGCATTAGGATATAAACAGAAAATAGGTACTGTCGATTGGAATACTACTTTATTGTGGTCATTAAATAGAAATAAAATAGATCAGTTATTGCCAGAGTATACAAATGAAGATTTAGGCGTTACTGTACGTTTAGATGAGATGGATGTTTATTCATTGGGAGGCGCAAAACAACGACTGACGATAGGTGGGGCTATGGGAGACTTATATGCTAATACACTACGAACAGATGACCATGGGCATATTTGGGTGAATTCTCGGACTAAACGGGTTGAAGGTGATAAAAATAATTATATATATGTTGGTAATACTAATCCGAAATATACTCTTAGTTGGCGTAATAATATTCATTGGAAAGGATTTAACTTAGGTTTTATGATTAATGCTCGTGTTGGTGGAGTTGGAGTATCTGGGACACAAGCTGTGATGGATTATTATGGCGTATCTAAAGCTTCTGCAAAAGCTCGTGATAATGGAGGTGTATTAGTGAATGGAAATAAACTGGATGCGCAGTCCTGGTATCAGACTGTTGGTGGAAATGGAGTCGATTTTATTGGAGGCTGTTATATATATAATATGACTAATGTTCGTTTGGGAGAAGTAACTTTAGGGTATGATATTCCTATAAATAAATGGTGTAATTTTATTAAAGGACTTAATGTCTCGTTTGTAGGGCGCAATTTATGGATGCTTTATTGTAAAGCTCCGTTTGACCCTGAAGCTACATCCGGGACAGGAACATATAATGCTGGAATGGATTATTTCATGCAACCAAGTTTACGTTCCATGGGATTTTCGGCTAAGGTAACTTTTTAATAGTAACTTAAAGGAATATAAAAATGAAACTATATAAAATAATAAGATTAAAGGGGATACTTTGTTTTGCTATAGTGGCTTTTGGAAGTATGAGTTGTACTAATAATTTTCAGGAGTACAATACAAATCCAGACGAAGTGACTGACGAAATGGCAAATTGGGATAATGCGAAAAGTGGATCTTTCTTTTTGCAAATGCAACAGAATGTGATTCCAATTCATGAACCTTCCGATTATCAAGTAATTGAGGTGATGACAGGGGATGGATATGTCGGTTATTTCGGTTCTCCGGATCCGAATATAAATTCGGCAGGTCGTTATAGTTGGAGTGGAAATTCAAATTGGCCAGGGTTAATGTTTACACGTGCCTATAAAGATGTTATGAATCCGTGGCGAGAATTAAAAAACATGATTAATAATGAAAACGACCCCCGTTATGCAATAGTACAGATTTTGAAAGTGGCTACTATGCATCGTGTTACAGACTCTTATGGACCTATTCCATACTTAAAATTTGGTATTGAAAAGGAGGTAGCTTATGACACGCAAAAAGATGTTTATTATCGTTTTTTTGAAGAATTGGACGAGGCTGTAAAGGTGCTGGATAATCATGCGACCAATGGTGAAAAAATATTTTCCGACTGGGATTGTGTTTATAGAGGTGATTTGAAATCGTGGGTGAAATTTGCTAATACATTACGCTTCCGTTTGGCCATGCATCTTTCTAATGTTGACGCCGGAAAAGCAAAAGTAGAAATACAAGCTGCTTTAAAAGCACCTCATGGATTTTTGACAGGTAAAAGTGATATGGCACAGTTGCAGCACGTGTATCCGATAGCTACTTATAGTTCACCATGGTATATTATAAATGGCTGGAAAGATATAGCTATGGGAGCTACATTGGACTCTTATTTAAATGGGTATGAGGATCCGAGAATGACTGTATATTTTCTGCCAGCTTCAGATGGTAAATATCGGGGGATTCGTGCCGGACTCCCGAAAGAGGTTGTAAAGGATACCTATACAAAAGATGAATTGTTTTCAGTACCTAATGTGACAAACACAACTAATGTTGTGTGGATGCGCGCCTCAGAGGTCTCATTCTTGAAGGCGGAAGCCGCTTTACGATGGCCTGATTTAAATTTAGGTGGTAATGCACAGTTTTTCTATGAAGAAGGAGTGCGAAAATCATTTGAAGAACAAGGAGTTTCCGGTGCTGATGATTACTTGTCTAATGAAGAATTAAAACCGGCAGCTTATGAAGACCCGGTAACTAGTACCAATTCTGCGGATCCTATGACTACATTAACAGTGGCATGGAAAGAAGGGGATGGTTTTCAGAGAAAACTAGAAAGAATTATTACTCAAAAGTATATTGCTTTATATCCGGTTGGTCAAGAAGCATGGACTGATTTTCGTCGTACCGGATATCCGAAAGTTTTTCCGGTAGTATCAAATGAAAGTAGTGGTAATTGTGTAAATACAAATTTACAAATTCGAAGACTACCTTACCCTCGATCGGAATATGATACAAATAGGGTGATAGTGGAGGCTGGTGTGAAACTTTTAGATGGTCCGGATAATGCTGGTACACGAGTTTGGTGGAATGAATAGTAAAATATTAATAACTGAAATAGAATAATTATGAAGAAAATATATATACTTATTTGCAGTATAACATTGTCTTTTTTGTTTTATGCTTGTGAAATGGACGAAGAGAATATTATTACTCAAAAAGAGCTTACGGCAGATGAACAATATTATGAAAATCTTCGAAATTATAAAAAATCAAAACATCCTATTTGTTTTGGTTGGTATGCAGGCTATTCTAATCTAGGTTCACCTTCTATGGCTGATCATTTTAAGGGTTTGCCGGATAGTATGGATATTGTTAGTTTGTGGGCTGGCATACCTTCTGGAGAAAACTGGGATGAAATGCAATATATTCGTAAGGTCAAAGGGACGAAAGTTCTATTGTGTAGTTTTACCCATATAGATAAGGCGGGATATCCTCGTACGGAGGAGGGAATCAAGGACTTTGCAATGTCTTTGGTTGATCAAGTGAATAAATATGGGTTGGATGGATTAGATTTGGATTATGAACCTCAAGGTGATTGGCTGATGAATGAACATCTTGTCACTTTATTGAAGTATTTATCTCCGCATGTGGGACCGAAATCGGGAACTGGTAAATTGTTGACTGTCAATTTTGGTGGTTTGGCAAGACCTTATCCGGAATGTGAACCGTATGTTGACTATTTTATAGAACAAATGTATGGAACAGCTACGGATACCCGGATACAGGCTAGATATGATTATATGAGCAGTTGGTGTCCTCCCGAAAAATATGTGCCTGCCGAATGGTTAGGAAACTATCCGGATACAGGAGGAGTTCCTTTTGTAGAGGAAAAGAATGGAAATAATAGATTTGATTCGTGGGGAAACCCTTTGTATTCTGTAATTGGTATGGCACGATGGAATCCGACACAGGGAAAAAAAGGAGGATTTGCAACTTATTATTTTGAATTTGAGTATAATACGACTCGACCAGCCAATCAGTCTATAGGTGATAAAGAAGCGGTTCCAATTCCTTATTATAGTCTAATACGTGGTATACAGGAACAATCTCCGGCTTTACGATGATTTAATAAATTAATTATAATTTAGGCAATTATATACGACTCAACACCTAACCCTGTCGTTATAACTTTTAGTTATAAAAAAACTCTTCCTAGTCGGATATAACTGGGAAGAGTCTGTTTCTTTTTTCGACTGCTAAGATAGCAATTATTTATCATTTTTCTACTTCTGTCTCATACTTTTTTGAATTTAGTTTATTAATAATTTTCCGTTTTCTAATCTTTTCGCTAATCCTAGCTTATATAATCGGTTTAGCAATTTAGTAATAGCTATTGTTGTTGTTCCTAAATCTAATGCCATCTTTCTTTTATAAGTATCTATGCATCCATTATATTTGAATGCCCTATGCTTAATATAAGAATAGAATATAAGAAGCTCTCCTTTTATTCCCTTTTCGACATATAGAGTTATATATCCATTTTCAAGAAGTTCTTTGTTCACGTATATATAATTATCTCGGATATATCTATACTTTCGTAAACTTTCCATTCCAGTTACAACAGTTTGCAATGAAATATTTAGTTCGTATGCTATCTTTCGTAAACTAATAGGATATATGTCTATGTAATTATCTTCTGATATTAGGTCATATAAATCACCCATATCTATGCATGAGCCTTTACTATCAAATACTGAATCCATAAAGGTTATAGATTTAGATACAAGAAAAGAGTACAGAATCCTTTCTGTTGTGGTTAGATTTCGGGCTCTAGTATAAAGAGTCCTATAAAACACTATTCTCATTTATCGGTTTATCTGCATCGGTTTATTAGTAAAATCAAAGGGAAAGAAAACCGATAATCCTTTCGATGGGTAGCTACTCCACATCTATCCCTTTGATTACAAATTTACTAATATTTTTTAGCTTATGCAAATTTAACCGTTCTAAAATAGGTATATGGGTGTACCAATTTTGGTATATATATGTACTAATTTGGGTATATATCAACGTACTAATTTAGGTATACCCATCATATAAAATAGTCATATAATAAAACAAAGAATATAACACGAAAGACATTTTTCAAGCAAAATGCCTATTGATTACTTTTCTTTTATTCTCCAATTTATTTTTGTATAAAGTGAAATAAAGAAAAATCCTATCAGACACATAGATACTATATCTGTTATCATAGATATAGTTGGTGAAATATTTATAAGTAGGCAAATAATTGCTACGATTGCTTTTAATAAGCATCCTATAAATGCTATTAAAGCCGCTGTTCTGAATTTTGTTATTTTCATTTTATTAGTTATTTGTTTATTTCCATTTATCAAGATTCCCTTTCTGTATTTCTTTCTCAAATAAACGATAGGCTTCCCTTGCTTTTTCTGCTGCACCCTTTTTGATTTTAAAATCAAAATATCCATCAGTAGTATAGATTCTTACAGAAGTCATCAACTTATTTTTGAATACAGATAAATCACCTAATAACAAATACCTTATTCCCCATGAATCCATACCTAGTGCTCCTACAGTTCCTTCACCATGTCCTGCTGCATAATCTGATATAGTAAAGATGTGTGTATTATCATCTTCATCAAGGAAAATAACTTTAGATTCATTTCTTTCGGCTATATATACATTTATTGACATCCATTTCATCAACATCATATCTAAACCATTCTCATGTCCAAAGCATATCCATATAGTTTTCCCTAACTGTCTCCCCATTATTAATGGTTCAGAAGATATCTTCTCATAAGACGTGTACACTACTTTTTCTTTAGTGAATTTGTCGGTTTTGCTAACTTTGATACTTTGAGCTTGAATACTGATGCTAAACATCAACAATAATAGAAGTAAATTACTTTTTCTCATACACTTGCGTTTTATTGGTTAATACTAAATAATAATGTTTCCAGTCTGTTAGCAATAACCATACGTCAAGTCATAAAAAAAGACGTAGACTATCACCATACGCCTTCTTGGCTCACCACAAGCCACAATACATTATGGGGAAGTCTACGCCTGTTATAGGTTCAACTCACCCAATATGTATTGGTTTATAGCTCTTTTTCTTCGAGGTGGTGATTCAGAAGGCGATTGAGCTATATGTCTATAAAAAATCGCATTACTATACAATAATGCTCCGCAAATATATGAAAAACTTTGTTCACTATGAACTTCTTAACTAAATTTTAATTAGGGGAATATTCACCTTTTAGATAATTTTGTACACGAAAAAGCAAGAGAAACTTTTGCGGGGTATCTCTTGCTTTTATAAATTTAATAATAATGTTTTAAAACTATTCTTTATGAAAAAGTTTAAATTTAAGACAGTAAGACTCGCCAAGCGAGTGTCTGTCAGTAAAGCGGGAAATCATCTTGTTGTAAAAGTGACCTATAATAATGGTACAGCTATGATTAAAAAGCCACGATTACGCTAGATGGTTTCAGAGGTTAGATATCTAACCTCTCTTTTATGTCACAAAAATACTAAATAAAACCGAAACTCCAAATAATATAATTAATAAATAAATCATAATTATTCTTTTGTCTTTGTCTTTGCTTTCTTTTTCTTCTTGTTTGGTTCTTCTGTTAAATGAGCCATCTTCCTAAGAAGTTCGTCAAATTCTTCTTTAGGAACACTAAACTTGATGTCTAATTTTACAGATTTAATATCATCCAAGTCTATTAATTTTCTTTCTTCTTTTCCCTTTTCTTCCATAATTAAGCCACGTTGCGCAAAAGTAAATTAAATCTTTGAGAATCGCTATAATTACGAGTGTTAAATCGAAAAATATATTCATCAATATACCTCTGCATATATTTCTTGCTTACATGATAGTATATTCCAAATATCATTCTCTTGAAATGCGACCATACATTTTCGATACCGTTCGTACTAACAACGATAATCTCACCTTCATCGGTAGCATAGGTCGTACCATAGAAGTGTTTTTCATGATCTACTGACCTTTCTATATATTCCCCATGTAGTCCACTGTAATCCCAACCATCAGTATAAACAACACTACCTAATTCAACTTTTTCTTTGATAATCGGAACTATAGTCTTAGCTTGTGTATTGGGAACAACTTTGGCAATAACCTTACCACCTCTTTCAAGTATTCCGAATACAGGAACTTTATCCTTATAGCTACGTCCTTGACATTTCTCTACTTTCTTATCCTTATGCCTGTTCTTGTTTTTTCCTCCTACAAACGCTTCATCAATTTCAACCTCACCAGATAAAGTATGGCTATTCTCCATCTCCATGTATTGTCTAATCTTATGGAGCATCTTCCACGCTGTTTTTTGAGTTATACCTAAATCTCTCGCTAATTGACATGATGAAACACCTCTTTTATGTGACAAGAATAACATCATAGCATAGAACCATGCTTTCATAGGCAGTTTAGTATTGGCAAATGCAGTACCAGTTTTAACATCAAAGTATCTTCCAGTATTCTTGCATTTATATTTACCATTACCACATTTATAAACCTTAGAATTGCTGTCATAAGGCGAAATGACTTCATCTCCCCATCGCATCTTCTCAAAATATCTGATGCAACTTTCTTCATCGGGAAAGTTTCCAGATAGAGTTAAAAGAGTAAAATCGGTTTTCATAACGTCAAATTTTTAGCTATCCAAATATACTAAAAATCAACGACATTAGCAAGTAATATGCCACATATTTTCCATAAATAAGTCTGTAAGAATGCTAAAAAACATCCTTACAGAACATACAGAACTATTACCGTTTATAAGCTATAAACAGTAATTTTGCAGGAGTACTAACTTAAAATATGAAAGATATGGATGAAACACATTTTAAATCAATGAGGGGGAAAATAAAGACTAATCTATGTCCAATGTGCCAATATACGATACTATTTTTTCAAGGTGATTATACTAATATGTTTAATAAAGTCAACCCAATGGAGCTACAACACTATAGAGACATAAATGTACCGATTGAAAAATATTATAACATAGAATGTAATAACTGTGGTTATGTAATGAAATTTAATGTAGAGAAATTGATTCGTTAAAACTAATCATTACTTGTATATATAGAAACGGTTGTTGTTCTTGGTGGATCGAGAGGGAAATCTGCGTCAGTGGCATATCCCCATTTAAGGATTCTTTCTGATGAAGATTTCATCTCTTTCGCCATTTCTTCGGCTGATAGTCCCCAACAATACAAATTTTCTTTTGCAATTCTAACAGCGGTCAATCTGTTGTACGCTGCAAACTCATTCACTAATCTTTCTAATAATTCTTCTTTCTTTTCCATAATCTTTAATTTATAAATATTAATAGAAAGCCCGCATTTCTACGAGCCATAACTTTTTCTTATAATGATAACGCTAGGTGTCAGCTAATATATAACTGCCATAATTTAATATAGAAATGAAAAATATACTATTCAGCCTATTCTTGTTATTAATGATAGGATGCCAGAATATTGAAACAGAATATGATGGCTTATTGATGACAGGTACCGAATCAAATGAATTTGTAAAATTTGCTATTGATGAACAAGGCAGTTATGCTATATCAGTAACTTCAACAGTATGTGTCCAACAAGATGTCAAGGTTTATATTGATGTGGATGACGAAGCGTTAGCTAAATATAATACGAAGTATGGTACTCAATATGTCATGGTTCCTCAAAATGCCTACAAGTTGGAGAATAAAGAGGTGATGATTTCTGCCGGGCAATCCATTTCTTCGTCTGCATTAGTTTCAATAATAAATAAAGAAGAACTACAAGATGGGATAGCTTATGTAATTCCTGTCAGTATAAAATCTGTGGATTCAGGTATGGAGGTGATAGAGACCAATCGTACTATTTTTCTGAAATTATCGAAAACGATATTATTTGCAGCACCTTTTGTGGGAACTACAACTACTACAAGAAATTTTCCTTTGGATGAAGAGGATATTATAACAGGTATTCAGCAGTATACTTGGGAGGTGAAATTTAAAGCTCAGACTTTTGATCGTAGGGTAACCAGTGAGCCAATAAAGTTGGGAGGAATATATAATAATATGCTCCGTTTTGGTGAATCGGGTAATCCGGGAAATATATTGGAAGTGTATGCAGGTACAGAAAATAAATTGATAGCTAAAACAGAATTTATGGTTAATACTTGGTATATGCTTTCAATAGTAAATGATGGGAAAACTTTAACTCTTTATGTAAATGGAATAAAAGATAATTCGATGGCTCTTACACCTTATGAATATCAATTTGATGGTGTGGAAATTGGACAATCTTTAAAAGGTTATGAAGCGGCACAGTTATTTCACGGTTGGTTAGGCGGAATACGTTATTGGAGTAGAGCATTATCAGCGCGTGAAATTAGAACGAATCTTTGTGGGGTAAATCCGAATGCAGAAGGATTGGAAGCTTGTTATCAAATGAATGAGGGGCAAGGAAATGTGTTCTATGACAGTACTCCACATCAAAGACATCTACGATATCCTGAAAATATAAATGTCCAATGGACTGAAGTTGAGAACAAATGTGTAGAGTAAGGAATTTTATACAGTGTGTACTTAAAGATTAAAACAATTTTTAAAACAAGCGATAATGACTAGAAAAATATTATTTATTTTGATATTGTTTGTATCTGTTTGTTCATGTGATAATACAGAATATTATGATATCTATGGCGAAAAAGGTGTGGTGTATGTGGATGAACTAAAGGGTAATCCAAATTATTTGGCAGAAGGTTTTGTGTACAATACCCCACGAGATTCGAATGGTAGTGTGGATATAAAGTTTCCAGTAAGGGCTAATGTGGAAGTGACAGAAGATGTTGAAGCTTTTTTTAGAATTAACAATGATTTGGTTGCTTCCTTTAATGAACGGTATAATGCAGATTATGGAACATTGGATCCTGCTATATTTGTAACAGAGAAGATGAATCTACGTATTACACGGGGAGAAATGGAGTCTAAGGATTCGCTGCATGTATATATTCCTAAAGAAAAGTTTGCAGAGATTGAACCTGGCGATTATTTAATTCCGGTAGAGTTGGAAAAAGTGAATGGTTATTTGGAAAAAACCGTAACAAGTGTGAGATGCGTATATTACATGGCGGTAAGTGTTATTTATGATAGCAGTAATATTCGTCCTCACGGTAGCGAGGGTACGGATGGAACATTGGCTACAGATCGTTCGGGATGGAACATGACTTGTAACGGCGATTATTCTTATGGTCCGTTAAGTAACCTTATAGATGGAGATACAGATTCTTATTCAGGGGGGAATTATACTTCAGATATTTATTGGTTACTTGACTTAGGTAAAGTATATTCTAATATATTAGGTACTTATATACTACATTTTCATGCTAAATATCAATGGGTAAGTGTGAAAGTTTCTACGAGTGTTGATGGTGAGAAATGGATAGATCATGGAACTACTACTCCGAACGATGGAACTTGGTATAGTCAGGCGGATATCGCTAAATTTATCTCACCCGTAGAGGCACGGTATATTAAATTAGAAGCTGCCGGTGGACTAACATATGGGAATTTGTGGTTTGTTACAGAATTCAATATCTATGAATAAGTCAAAAGTAAACTTTATTTATGTAGTATAGTTTTGAATAGTTGATGGTAATAATGAGATATGAAATTTGATTACGTACGGAGTTGTCTTCAAAATGTTTTCGTTTTGTATCTCATTATATAACTTATAATAATAAACTTACATATTATGAAAAAATATTTATTTGTGTACTTGTTAATTTTTTGGGTATCTCAGACAACTTATGGGCAAAAGTTACATTATCCTGCATCTTCATTAACTCCTAATAAAGCGCAGAAACAACAGATTGCTCGTAAATATGGAATGTTTATACATTTTGGAATTAATACTTTCCATGATGAAGAATGGACGGATGGATCAAAGTCTGTTTCTTCATACACTCCCACAGGAGTTGATGCGGAACAATGGGTGAAGAGTGCAAAAGATGGTGGTATGAAATATGTCATTCTAATAGCCAAACATCATGATGGATTTTGTTTGTGGGATAGTAAATATACAGAATATGATGTTGCTAGCTCTCCCAATAAAACAAATGTAGTGGAAGCTGTAGCTAAAGCATGTAAGAAATATGGATTGGAACTTGGGCTGTATTATTCTTTATGGGACAGAAAAGTGAATGGTAATGTTGAAGACCAAAGTTTGGATGCGGTGTATAATACATATATAATTAATCAACTGAAAGAATTAATTTCTATGGTACGAAAGCATACGCATATTGTTGAATTTTGGTTTGATGGTGGATGGGTTAAACAAAATTATCGCTGGCCAATAATGGAAATTTACCAGACTATTAAGTCTAAAGAACCTAATTGCCAGATTGGAATTAACTGGAGTATTGGTTCTCCGGAAAATGTAGATGCACATCTTGTTCTTCCTAAGGACCAGAAAGAAGGATATCCTATTCGCTATTTTCCTAGTGATTTTAGGCTTGGGGATCCTTATTTACCAGTTGATAATGATCCTAAATTATTTGTTCATGATGGAAAGAGTTATTATATGCCGTGGGAGTCGACTATTTGTATTAGTGAATGTTGGTTTTACAATACGAAAGATACAAAATTTAAGACAATAGATGAGTTAGAAAAACTATATCGCCAATGCACGAAAAATGATAATATTTTGATTTTAAATTGTCCTCCTAACAGAGAAGGATTATTGAGAGAACAGGATGTTAAAATATTGAAAGATTTGCGGGAACGGCTAGGACTTTAATTTTTTACTTTATTGAGGTTGAAATGTATAGAAGGTTTGTTACTTTATTATTTTTTATAGGAGGATGTCTGCTGAACATTAGTGGACAAAAAATCAGTTTTGACCGTAGCTTGTGGAACTTTGGGCATATAATGAACTCTTCAAGTAAACAAGTGCATACTTTTATTTTTACTAATACCGGACATTCTCCTATTGTTATAAATAAAGTGCTTTCAACTTGTTCTTGCACAGTAACTTCTTTTAGTAAAGAACCTATAAACCCGGGTGAAAAAGGACATGTTGTTGTAACTTTTGATCCGAAAGAACAAATGAATAGAGTTGCAAAACAGCTAAGGGTAATTTACAATGGAGGAAAAAGTGTGCATGTTCTTCAGGTTTGTGGATTTGTTGATGCGGACTTGAGAATGGACGAAGATTTTCCATATGAACTGGCGTCGGACGTTTTTGCTGATAAATATATGCTTTCGTATAGAGAAATGCAACATAACTCAAAACCTATAGTTAAAGAAATAAGATTATGGAATAAATCTTTAAAAAAAGTACAATTATCTTGGAAACTGGGAAGTGGGGTAAAATGTATAAGTGATGTTAGTATACCTATAGAAATAGAACCGCATTCCATAGCTGTATTACGTGTGACAGTAACACCACCTAGTAATTTTTACGGTACATTTTGTGATAAGATTATAATAACAGTGAATGATGAGAGTAAGCAATGTATACAGGTATATGGAACGGTTATTGATGATATGCGAGGAGTTAGGTTGTTGACAGCTCCTAGTTTGTCGCTTTCTCAACCTGCTATTCAGTTGAAAAAAGATAATAGTTGGAAATCTATGTACTATAAAATAGAAATAATCAATAGAGGAAAAAACATATTGTACCTTAGAAAGATTGAATGTCCGGAAGGTATTAAGGTGAAATGGGGAAAAAAGGATGCATTAAAGTCAAATGAAAAGCTAGCTGTTTATATTATAGTCCCTTCTTTGAGGAATATAAAAAGCGATTCATTTATAAAAATCATAACGAATGACCCTAAAAAGCCTGTTTTTCCTCTTGTTTTGCATTACTCACATGAACACTAAATTAGCAAAGATACTTTTTGTGTTTTGGATAATTCAATAATAGATTGACTAATGGTAAGATTTTATTTAACTTGCATCATCATAGTGTGCTTATGTAGCATATTAGATGCGCATGAAATTTATACAGGCAAGGTATATGTTGATTCCAATAGGAACGGAGTATATGATGTTGGGGAAAAAATGTTGAAAGACGTAATGGTTTCGGATGGTTTGAATGTTGTTCGGACAGATAACGAGGGAGCATATTCACTTTCCGGGCATGAAAAGGCACGATTTGTTTTCATAACTACACCTTCTGGATTTCAAACAAGTAATGGATATTTTCAGCGCATAACTTCTGAGAAGAGAGAATATGATTTCGGTTTGCAACCTTACAATAGAGATAGGCTTTCTGATGGTTCACATTTGTTTCTTCATGTTACGGATACGGAAATATCTTCTTCTGTAGGGCAAGATGTATGGCTTAATAATATAAGGGATTATGCTCATAATGAACAAGCCTCTTTTATAATTCATACTGGTGATATTTGTTATGAGAAAGGTTTGAAAAGTCATTTAGCAATGATGAATACTGATAATATGGGAATTCCAGTTTTTTACTGTATAGGAAACCATGATTTAGTAAAAGGTAAATATGGAGAGGAATTGTACGAGAGTATTTATGGTCCTGTGTATTATTCGTTTGATGTAGGGAATGTACATTATGTTGTTACTCCAATGCTTGAGGGAGATTATCATCCGGGATATACTCAAGAAGATGTTTGTCGTTGGCTAAGGAATGACTTGGCTTTGATTCCAAAGGGAACACCGATTATTTTCTTTAATCACGATATTTTGACTACTTCTGATGAATTGATTTATGGAGCGAGTGGACGATATCCTATCAATTTGGATGACTATAATTTAAAGGCTTGGATTTATGGACATTATCATATAAATCTAATTCGAAAACACACAAATGCATATAGTATTTGTACCTCATCGCCATCTCGTGGTGGTATAGATCATTCTGCAGCCGCTTTTCGAGTTATGAGGATAGATGGGCAAGGTAACTGGTCTTCAGAATTACGTTATACTTATATTGAAAATAGTCTTCAAATAGCGTCTATACAAAATGGAAAGGCGACTTTAACTGCTACAGGTAAAGTCCCTTTATCTGTCAATGCATATAGTACAGATTGCCCTATTATACGAATTCGCTATTGTTGTCAAGTAAATGGAAAGACAATCCTATCTCAGAAAGATTTGGTACAACGGACTGATTTTAACTGGTATGGTGAAATATTTCTTCCTGCTGCTTTAAGGAGAGAACATATAACTGTTGAGGTCGAAGCTTCATATGCTAATGGGGAAAAGGCAATTGTGCGGCAATCTTTTGATTACCCTGAAATCCAGAGTCTTTTGTTGTCTGATAATTGGACTAATTTGTTGGGGAATTCGCAGCATGTAGGTATTAGTAAAGATACTTTAAAAACTCCTTTATCTTTAGTATGGATAAAGAATGTCGGATCTAATATTTATATGTCTTCTCCTGTCATTTATAATAATCGTGTTTATGTGGCAACAGTCGATGAGAATGCGGATGGAAAGGCAGGTGTTATATCTTTGGATGCAATGACGGGTGATATTTCTTGGAGATATTCAACACGATCTTCCGTCAAGAATACAATAGGTATTGTTGATGGTAAGGTTTTGGCTCAGGATATAGAAGGCTATTTGTATGCTATTGATGTAGAAGAGGGAAAACTCATTTGGGAACTGCATTTAGATGTATTAAAGGTACCGGGATTGAATAATGGCTTGGTAGTAACAGACAAGTTGGTATATGCAGGTTCTGGCGAGGGGCTTTGCGCTGTGGAAGTTTCTACTGGAAAAGTTCTTTGGAAAAATACTTCATGGAAGCAATGTGAAGGGACTACCACTACACTTTCATTGAGCAATAATGTTTTAATAGGAAGTGCACAATGGGGGGCTTTGTATGCTAATGATGCGCGGACTGGTAAACTGTTGTGGAAAGTGGCGGAGGAAGGTATTCGGCATCGGGCTTCCTCTCCTGCAATTCATGGTGATATGGTTTATTTTATTTCTGATCGTTCTTTATTTGTGTTATCACTTATGACAGGTCATATCTTGAAAAAGAAAAGATTGCCTTATTCGGTGGATGTTACTTCAACTCCGTTAGTTACCGGCAATGAAATTATTTTTGGTTCAGCACGGAATGGTATAATTGCATTAGATAGAGCAACATTGAATGAGAAGTGGAACTATATAACTGGGGATGCATTGATTTATACTTCACCTTATACTAGTCGCCCCTCTTCCCAGATCGAATGTAGCCCGGTTTTATCTGGTGATTTAATATTATTGGGAGCTTTGGATGGCGTTTTTTATGCTATAGATAGGAGTACGGGGGAATTATGTTGGAGATATTCAGTAGGGGCACCTGTAATGAGTACTGTTGCCGTATCGGGAAATACGATGTTTGGAACTGACTTTGCCGGTAATGTGTATGCTTTTAAGTCTGGTGAATAGAATTTTGGTTTTAATTTAACTCTTATGATTATGAAAAAAATTTTCAGTATATCAATAATGATTTTACTTATTTCGTTGTGTCATGCACAGAATATACATCCTTTTCTGAATACGATAAAAATAGAGCAAAATGATACATATAACGATATTATAGAAAAGGCAGCTCATGTAGTACCCACTCCAAATCAAATGACTGCATTACAAGATGAATTTATAGCTTTTATTCATTTTGGCCCGAATACTTTCACTCGTAAAGAATGGGGGAATGGGACAGAAGATCCGTCTGTTTTTGATTTGAAGAGTTTAGATACTGATCAATGGTGTGAGGCATTGAAGGCTGCTGGGATAAAAAAGTGATTTTGACAGCGAAACATCATGATGGATTTGTCTTGTGGCAAAGTCGTTACACTAAACATGGAATTATGTCTACCGGTTTTAGAAATGGAAAAGGGGATGTCATGAAAGATTTGTCGGAATCTTGTCGTAAGTATAATTTGAAGTTAGGGGTTTATTTGTCTCCTGCCGATTTGTATCAGATTGAAAATCCGGTAGGACTTTATGGTAATCAGAGTCAATATACTAATAGGACAATTCCTCGAGAAATTCCAGAAAGGCCTTTTTTAAATCAAACTAAATTTGATTTTTATGCGGATGATTACAATGAATATTTTATGAATCAACTTTTTGAGCTGTTGACAGAATATGGTCCGATTTATGAAGTGTGGTTTGATGGTGCTCATCCTAAGACTAAAGGTGGACAAAAATATAATTATTCAGCTTGGAAAAAATTGATCCGTACTTTAGCGCCAGAAGCTGTAATTTTCGGTATGGAAGATGTACGTTGGTGTGGAAATGAATCTGGAGCAACACGTGATACAGAGTGGAATGTGATTCCTTATGCTGAAAATCCAGATACAGCATCTTCATTTCCGGATATGGAGGCGGGAGATTTAGGTAGTCGTGAGGTTCTTTATAAAGGTAAATATTTGCATTATCAGCAGGCTGAAACTAATACGTCGATTCGTGAAGGTTGGTTTTATAGAGATGATACCTATCAGAAAGTGAGGAGTGTAGATGATGTGTTTGATATTTATGAAAGGGCGGTAGGAGGTAATTCTACTTTTTTATTGAATATTCCCCCAAATCGTGAAGGTAAATTTTCAAAAATAGATGTGGCGGTTTTGGAAGAAACGGGTAAACGAATCCGAGAAACTTATGATACAGATTTATTGCGAAATGCTAAAGGACCAAATAAAGTTTTAGATGGTTGTACTGATACATACGTAATACTGCCCAAAAATGGGAATATAGAAATTGCGACTTTAACACCCATAAAAATAAATAGAATTCTAATTCAAGAAGCGATAGCATGTAAAGGAGAAAGAGTAGAGAAACACGCTGTAGATGTTTGGCAGAATGGTCAGTGGAAAGAAATAGCTTCTGCTACTAATATTGGTTATAAACGTATTTTGCGTTTTCCTGCAGTTCAAACGACTAAGATACGTATTCGTGTTCTAGAAAGTCGTTTAGAATCGGCTATTTGTAATGTCTCTGCACATTATTATCGTACTCGTGCTCCTCAATTGGATTATAGTCGTAATATACAGGGAATGATAAAACTTTTTCCCCGTTTACAAGAGTTTAATTGGAAAAAGCATAATGAGAATGCAGTGCAGAATCTAAATAGCGGTTATACCATTTATTACACTGAAAATGGTAGTGAGCCAAATAAAAATTCGAAAAAATATGAGAAACCTTTTTGGATGGATGGAGGTCAATTGAAAGCAGTTGCTATAATAAACGAGATGCAGGGCCCTATTTTAAGTGAACAAATAGGTTTTGTCCAGAATAATTGGCAATTGTTATCTGTAAGTGATGAACAAGTTGGTCATTCTGGTAATTTTGCCTTTGATGCTGATCCTACAACATATTGGTTAGCTGTAGGGAAAAAGAATCATTATATAACTATTGATTTGAAAAAAGATAATATAATTAGTGGCTTTGCATATACACCAGCAAAGGGTTATCCAAAGGGAGGTCTAAGTCATGGAGTGTTTCAAGTAAGTGATGATGGAAAATGCTGGGAGGATATAGAAGTTTTTGAGTTTGGTAATTTGAAAAATGATCCATCTAAACGTTTTTGGTATTTGAAGAAGAAAGTAAAAGCTCATTATGTTCGAATAAAGTCTTTAGGAGATGGAAATGAAGGAGAATTGGCAATAGCCGAATTAGATTTATTTTAAAGTTTAATAGGAGAACTCAATCCCAGTTTGAGGTAATAGTTGCAGATTTTCTTTTACGTATGACCCTAGAAGAAAAAGATTGGTCAGATTTCGGTTTATTATAATAAAAAACTTCCTCAATGTCATGATTATGTGGAAATGTCGGCTGCTCCATTGTATCCATTTGGATATGGATTAAGTTACACAACTTTTGAGTATTCAGATTTGCAGATAACATAAAAAGCGTCTTATTGTTTTGAAGTTTTATTATAAAGTGAAAAATACAGGGATATATGATGGAGAAGAAGTTGCCCAACTCTATATAAGGGATGAATGCGCTTCTGTTGTTCAGCCGAAAAACAGGTGAAACGTTTTGAACGTTTTTATCTAGAAAAGGGTGAAGAGCAACAAATTACTTTTGTTCTGACAGGAGATGAATTATCAATTGTTAATTCGGAAATGAAAAGTGTGGTGGAACCTGAAAATTTTCGGTTGATGATAGGTAGTTCTTCAGATAATATCAGGTTAACAGGTGTTATTTCTGAAAAATAAGACCTCTAATCCACGTATATTCAAATATATGTGCTACTTTTGTCGTATACAAAAGTTATGTAATATGTCTAGATACGTCAATCCTTTTACAGATATAGGGTTTAAGATAATTTTCGGTCAGCCTGCCAGTAAGGAGCTTCTTATAATTCTACTGAATGAGTTGCTTGCCGGAGAACACCATATTGAGGATCTTGTTTTTCTGGATAAGGAGGATCGTGCGGATAATGTTCATGACAAGGGAATTATTTATGATCTTTATTGTCGTACTGATAGCGGTGAATTTATAATTGTGGAAATGCAGAATCGTTGGCATAGCCATTTTCTGGACCGTACACTTTATTATGTTTGCCGTGCCGTGAGCCGTCAGATAGAGAATCCTCTTCCTAAACATATTCCGATACCCGAGAATCGGGATGAAAATGGAATGTTGGTGAAAGAAGAATTTGTTCCTTATGGAAAACGTTATCAACTTTCTACAGTTTATGGTGTTTTCTTAATGAATTTCAAGGAAGCGGGATTGGAGGAAAAGTTCCGTACGGATACGGTTGTCTCGGATAAGGATTCGGGAGCTGTGGTAAATCCCCATTTTCGCCAAATCTATTTGCAGTTCCCCTATTTTACAAAAGAATTGGCGGATTGTAATACTTTATATGATAAATTAATTTATGCATTGAAGAACATGAGTAATTGGAGCAGAATGCCTGATGCATTGAAAGACCAAGTGTTTGAACATTTGGCGAAATTGGCGGCAGTAGCAAATCTGTCGGAGGAGAATCGTATCGCTTATGATAAAGCGGTAGACCGCTATAGTGTGAGTCAGATTGTGGAAGAAGACGAACGTCGGGCGGCTGAAGAAAGATGCCGGATTGCTTTAGAGGAGGGGACAAGAAAAGGGATTGAAAAAGGTATAAAAGAAGGAAGAAAAGAAGAACAGTATAATATCGCTCGTCAAATGAAGAATGATGGAGTGCCTGTTAACAGTATTATTAAATATACAGGACTTGCGATCGAGGAAATTGAACAATTATAATTTAGTATATTGGGCACTATAAAATATTTTGTGTAAATGTAAAATACGGGATTCAGTACGAGTTCCGTATTTTTTTATTTAATAGATTTGCAAAATGAAAAAGATTATGAAAGAGAATCATGTAGTGCCTGATGAGGTTTTAACCAAGGAGTTCCTCAGCCATTTCAAAACTGAGGCAGACGTAAGCAAGTTCTTAAAGCAGCTCCACGCCCAAGTGTTGGAAAAGATGCTTGAATGTGAGATGGATGCTCATTTGGGTTATGAGAAACATTCTGTTTCCGGCAATAACAGTGGTAATTCCCGTAACGGCAGTTACCCCAAGAAAATCCAGACCGAGCACGGCGAGGCTGTCATACCCATCCCTCGTGACCGCAACGGTCAGTTTGAACCCATAGTAGTCCCCAAGCATGAAAGCCGTGGGATTTCCATAGAAAAGCTTGTTATCTCCTTATATGCCAAAGGAATGAGTGTGTCCGATATAGAAGAAGAGATGCGCGAGATCTATGAGATAGAACTCTCCACCTCTGCCATCTCCATCATCACAAACAAAGTAAACCAGGCTGCTCAAGAATGGCAGAACCGTCCTTTGGACCCGGTCTATCTCATCGTTTGGATGGACGGTATTGTCTTCAAGGTCCGTGACAACGGGAAGATTATCAACAAGACTGTCTATCTCTGTGTCGGCCTGAAACAAAACGGCTTGAAGGAAGTTCTTGGCATGTGGGTGGGTAAATCAGAGAGTTCCGCCTTCTGGATGGGTGTTCTCACTGACTTGAAGGCCCGTGGGGTACAAGATATACTGATAACCTGTACCGATAACCTGAACGGATTTACGGACACTATACGCACCGTATTCCCTCAGTCATCAACTCAGATTTGTGTTGTACATCAGATAAGAAACTCCTGTAAATATGTCGTTTACAAGGACAAAAAAGAGTTCACAGCAGATATGAAGAATATCTATAATGCGCCAAACAAGGAAGTTGCTGCCGCGGAGCTTGATAATCTGGAAAAGAAATGGGGAGGGAAGTACCCTTATGCCATTCTTTCATGGAGGAACAACTGGGATGATCTGACTGTTTTCTTTCAGTTCCCATTGGAAATCAGAAAAATAATCTATACCACAAATCTCATTGAAAATCTGAATGGAAAAATCAGAAAGTACACTAAATCAAAGCTTTCATTCCCGTCGGATGATGCAGTGAAGAAGATGGTATACCTTTCCTTGATGGAGATTGAGAAGAAATGGACAATGCCGATTACTAACTGGGGATTAATTATGAACCAGTTTATGCTTATTTTTGAAAACAGAATCCAGATATAAGAGAACTTATAACTGAATCCCGTTTACATTTACACAATATTATGGACACTGCCGTATATTGGACATTTTATAATCATTTGTTTAAATGTATACTAATAAAAACTCTCGTCACAAATATTTGTAGCGAGAGTTTTTTATTTTCAATTACTTACTATTATAAGCCACCAACATCCAAACCAATTTTTCCTGTTCTTTCAGATAATCGCTCATCATCGAAACGGTTACTTCATCTCCGGCTTGAGAAGCGATAGACAAAATCTTGCGTTCCTCACCGATCAGATAGCTGATAGACTGGAGAATGCTGTTCAAAGCTTCGTCACCATTGCTCACCTTGTCCACTTCATTGATATTAGCCACTTTCAGATAATCACTGAATTTGTTGGCAGGAGTTCCGCCCAACATTAGGATTCGTTCTGCTATTTCGTCCACCTTTTCGGCTGTGTCGTCATACATCTTCTCGAACTGGCTGTGGAGAACGAAGAAATTATGTCCTTTGATATTCCAGTGGAAACCGCGAAGATTCGTGTAATATACTTGGAAGTCCGCTAATAGTTGTTGCAAAGATGCTACTACGTTGTTTGCTCCCGATTCATTCAGTTTGATAAATTCTAAAGTTTTCATATTCGTTTTATTTTTAATGATTTATACTCGTTTTATTTTTTTTCTGTACTGCAAAGATAAGGCGTAAAATGCTTGCTGTCAAACTGAAAATTTCTATCTTTGCATAGATGAAATCTATAACTTTAAATAATTTGATAGATGACAATACAACAATTGGAATACATATTAGCGGTAGATCAGTTCCGGCATTTTGCCCGGGCGGCTGAATATTGCCGGGTGACGCAGCCTACATTGAGTGCCATGATTCAGAAGTTGGAAGACGAGCTGGGCGTGAAACTGTTCGACCGAACCGTGCAACCCGTTTGCCCTACTACTATCGGGCAAAAAGTGATTGATCAGGCACGGGTGATTTTAGCTCAGGCAGCTCAGGTAAAAGAGATAATCAGTGAAGAGAAACAATCATTGTCCGGCATATTCCGTTTAGGAGTATTGCCGACGGTAGCTCCTTACCTGCTTCCGCGTTTCTTCCCCCAATTGATGGAGAAGTATCCGGAGTTGGATATTCGGGTGACGGAAATGAAGACGCAGGATATTCAGCAGGCCTTGCACGCCGGAGATCTGGATGCGGGAATTATCGCCAGCAAGCTGGAGGATAGTTTTCTGACGGAAGAAACATTGTTTTACGAGCAATTTTATGCGTATGTATCCAAGAAAGAACCCTCCTTCAAACATGATGTTATCCGCACCTCCGATATAACTGGTGAACGGCTTTGGCTGTTGGATGAGGGACATTGCTTTCGCGACCAACTCGTTCGCTTCTGCCAGATGGAAGCGGTGAAAGTCAGTCAGATGGCCTATCGTCTGGGCAGTATGGAAACCTTCATGCGGATGGTGGAAAGCGGAAAAGGAATCACGTTTATCCCCGAACTGGCTGTCGTGCAGTTGACGGAAGAACAACGTAAACTAGTGCGGCCCTTCGCTATCCCGCGTCCTACACGCCAGGTTGTGTTGGCTACAAGCAAAGATTTCGTTCGCCACACTTTGCTTTGCGTCCTCAAGGAAGAGATAAAATCAGCGGTCCCTAAAGAAATGCTGACGTTGCAGTCCGTTCAGTGTTTGCTGTAGTCTGTCAACTCAGTGTTTGCTGTAATCTGTCAACTCAGTGTTTGCCGTATCAACTTACTTTCGCCGTTTTATTCTTGAGCCATTGGCTTATTTCAGCTCCTTTGAAATAGATAATCAAGGAGCTGACAATAATAATCATTCCTGCCACTGTACTGAATGTGGGATATTCGTCCGGCAGCATAACCCAACTCAGTACTGCACCGAGAATGGGATTGATCAGCCTGCACATATTGATATCGCTGACTTTCGCTCCTTTGCTTTGCAAGGCGATAAACCAGAAGCTGAAGGCGAAGACCGAGATAAATACGAGAATGCCGAGACTGATATAGAATCCGCTTGGCTTTCCGATGAAAGAATGATAACCTTCCGTGCCCAATCCTACCATATATATAAGTAGTCCTCCGAAAAACATCTGTACGGCATTCAGGAAAATAGGATTCACCTTTCCCTTATCTTCCGAAACGGAGATGGCGGAATAGCCTTGAAAAATGATACTAAGCAGCAGAAGCACGATACCCGTAATTCCTTTCCAGTCGAGCGGCTCGCCGTCACTTCCCATTCCGATGATGAGGAACAGTCCGATAAGGCTGACAATGAGACTGATAATCTTATGCGCGTTTAGGCGGTCATCGCTTGCGAGCAGATGAGCCAACAATACATTGATAAGGGGAGTCATTCCCATGATGATAGACGAGATGGCCCCGCTTACAAAGTCCACGCCAAAATAAAAGGCCGTGTATCCCATAAACATATTGATAAGCACCAGGTTCAGAAATAGTTTGCTGTGTTGCCGTATTTCCTGCCACATTCCTTTGTGCCAGGTATATGCGAATAAGATAATCCCCACAGTCGTGAAACGGAGTCCGGCAAAATTCATGGGAGTGAAATCGTAGCTCAGTCCTTGTTTGATAAAGGGATTGACGATAGCCCATAGAACAGAGGCCAATATAGCATAAAAGAGTCCTTTTTTCATTTGAAATAATTCCTTTGTTTAAAAAGTGTTGCAAAGATAGCTATAATTGTATAGATATACTTTGATTTTCAGACTTAATTGCTTATTTTTGGAAAATAAACAAATAACAATATTGATTTACTATGAAGAAGTACATTTCAGAAATGATCGGGACAATGGTACTTGTCCTTATGGGATGTGGTAGTGCCGTTTTTGCGGGCAGTATGGCGGGAACAGTAGGTGCCGGTGTGGGCACGGTAGGTGTGGCTTTGGCCTTTGGATTATCAGTAGTGGCGATGGCGTATGCTATCGGAGGCATTTCGGGATGTCATATTAACCCTGCTATCACTTTAGGGGTATTTCTGACAGGACGTATGAATGGAAAAGATGCAGGAATGTATATGCTTTTCCAAGTGATCGGAGCTATTATCGGCTCGGCTATTCTTTTTGCTTTGGTTTCTACCGGAGCCCATGACGGTCCTACGGCAACGGGATCGAACAGTTTTGGTGACGGGGAGATGTTACAGGCATTCATTGCGGAAGCGGTATTTACTTTCATTTTTGTATTGGTAGTGCTTGGTGCTACCGACTCGAAGAAGGGGGCAGGTAATTTGGCAGGACTTGCTATCGGTCTCACTCTGGTGTTGGTGCATATCGTATGTATTCCTATTACGGGCACTTCTGTCAATCCGGCACGCAGTATTGCTCCGGCATTGTTCGAGGGAGGAGAAGCCTTGTCGCAGTTGTGGCTATTCATCATTGCTCCTTTCGTCGGAGCTGCCTTGAGCGCTGCCGTATGGAATTATCTGGGAGATAAGAAATAACTCATAAAAAAAAAGAAAAGGACGGCAGTTTCACAACTACCGTCCTCTTTGCGTAATTAATATATTAAAAAAAGAGTGTTTTTCATCTTAGATTAGCAGATTAGGGAAATTTTACTTCATAAGTTTTAATGCCGCTATATAGGGTATTTACGCGAATTCTCAGTCCTTTCTTTCCTTCCATCCGGCCCTTGATTTTATCCAGCTTGAAAGATACGTATCCCTCACCCAAAGTCTGGGGATAGTCTCCCTCACTGTTGTGACGGAATTCAAGATTGATATATTCATCCTTTCCGCTACCGTCTTCTGTGGTAGGAGCGGCTTCCGCTTTGGGGATTACCAGATTCAGGAAATGTTTTTTATCTGCACTGTGCGTACCGTAGTATTGGAATTCAATCGTCAGATATTTGTTATCTTTGTTGATACGCATATCAGTAGTGTTTATTTTATCATCTCCGATTTTCTCTTCAGTATTTTCATCGTCATCCATCTCGACGATATCTTTTGTAAGTATTTCATTAATCTGTTTTACTTGCACATTGTAGTCATATCCGTTTACGGGAGTTTCCAGTTCGTTAAAAATGACAAAGGCGCGTTGCCCCTCTGCAAATTCCGCACTGTTCCATTCCTGACCATTATTGGGATACATCTTTTCACCGTTATCGAGAGTGAAATAAAAATCCTTGCTATCCTGGCTGATTTTGTTGATCGTGCTGATAACCAGCAGGTCGGCCGGACCGTCGTTATCGTCCAGACATGACTGAAGAATCAGCGTAGTGGTCATAATAGCAAAGATAAAGGCAATGAATTTAAATTTCTTCATATACATACTTAGGTTTTAGATTGATTATAATTATTGCTTTGTATTGGAGAAATGCGTAGAGAACGGAAATATTGCATTCGAATCTGTTAAAGAAACAAAAGTGCAAAAAGAGTTGTTCTCTAGGTGCAGTATTTCTATCTTTGCTGCATTTATAAGGTAAACACGTGTATAGGAGAATGGAAGAATTTGAGTTGTCGGAACAATGCAGGCTAGGCAATAACCGTGCCCGCAAGGAGCTGTATGAGCAGTATGCGGGGCGTATGCTTGGCATTTGTCTTCGGTATACCGGCGACCGTGATACTGCCCAAGACCTGCTTCACGACGGTTTTATAAAGATATTCGATTCTTTCGACAAGTTCACCTGGCGGGGTGAAGGTTCCCTGCGGGCGTGGATGGAGAGAGTGATGGTCAACATTGCATTGCAGTATCTTCGCAAGAACGATGTGATGAATCAGTCGACACCTTTGGAAGAGCTGCCAGAGGAATATGAAGAGCCGGATGCATCCGATGTAGAGGCGATTCCGCAAAAAGTGCTGATGCAGTTTATCGAAGAGTTGCCCGTCGGATACCGTACCGTGTTTAACCTTTATACCTTCGAAGACAAGTCGCATAAGGAAATTGCCCAGACATTAGGTATCAATGAAAAATCTTCGGCTTCGCAACTGTTTCGCGCGAAGAGTGTATTGGCAAAAAGAGTAAAAGAATGGATAATGCATAATGGATAGATAGAGATGGAAGAGAAAGAATTGTGGATGAATAAGTTGAAGGAGAAGCTCGCGGATTATTCCGAGCCTGTACCTGCTTCTGGTTGGGAACAACTGGAGAAAGAGCTTATGCCTCCTGTGGAGAGGAGAATATATCCTTATCGAAGATGGATGATGGCTGCTGCAGCCGTTATATTACTGGCCGTTGTCTCGTCCGTAAGCCTGTATTTTCTGGGAACACCTGCTGCGGATCATATACGTCATACGCAAACTCCGGCATTGGCTTCTATGCCCGATGCGTTGCCGGGAGTGCAACGACCGGATGTACAGGGCTCTTCCGTGGAACCTGTATTGAGACCGGTGGCTCGTGAGAACCGGTTGGCGAAGGCGGCTCCTGCAGTTGCCGAACATAAGGCGATAGGAGACGAATTTGCAGTGAAGGAGGTTGAATCTGTTTCGGAAGAAGTTGAACCTACGGTGAAGGAAGAAGCGGAAAAGAGGGAAGAAAAGCGTTCGGATATGACACAGACAGAGAATGATGACCGATCTACTGTCAGAAGACCTCGCCGGCCTTCCGGTAAGGATAAATATCATATTCCGGCAGAGAAAGCGACTTCCCGAAAAGGGACATGGTCGATGGGGCTTTCAGTCGGCAATTCAGGAGGGGCTTCGACGGAAGTGGGGACAGGAATCAATCCTTACATGTCTCGTGTGAGTATGCTTTCTGTTTCAGACGGTTTGATGGAGATTCCTAACGACCAGACATTGGTTTTTGAGGGTGGAGTACCTTATCTGCTTCAAAAGGAAAGGCGGGTAGTAGACATTAAGCATCACCAACCCATCTCTTTCGGATTATCCGTCCGTAAAGCTTTGGCGAGAGGCTTTTCCCTTGAGACGGGGCTGACCTATACATTACTTTCTTCGGACGCGAAACTTGCAAATGAAGAACATCAGATAGAACAGAAGCTGCACTATGTCGGTATCCCATTGCGTGCCAACTGGAATTTTCTGGATAAGAAACTCGTGACTCTTTATGTATCCGGTGGTGGTATGGTCGAGAAGTGTGTTTATGGCAAGCTCGGTTCGGACAAGGAGACGGTGAAACCTCTGCAATTCTCGGTATCCGGTGCAGTGGGTGCGCAGTTGAATGCCACGAAACATATCGGTATTTATGTAGAACCGGGTGTCGCTTACTATTTCGATGATGGTTCGGATATTCAGACGATACGAAAGGAGAATCCGTTCAATTTCAATATACAGGCGGGTGTCCGTTTAACTTATTAATCAGACTGTAACTATTCAAAATTTTGCTTTTGAGAAAGCATTTTTATTTGTTTCGTTTTTATATTGCCCATTATTATACTGTATGTTAGTACTCTTTGCCTTATTGGTTTGGAATGCGAAATCGAAAGAAGTGGATTAAAAGTGAGTACATTAGGTTAAAAATAAAGTCTTAGTTTTCGAAGTATTAGTTACTATTTCGGGTGAGGGTTATTATAAGTCTTCCCGGAATAGTTTTTATTTATTTAATAATTTAATGTGATTGTTTTATGAAACACGTATTTGACGATGAGTTATTTTGTTCGTTGAAAAACGAACTTAGTGAGGTAAGCGCACAGATTGATGCGCAAAGTGCAAAATTGATGGGTCTGATCGACCAAAAAAAAGAATATCCGCTCAACTGATTCGGGAAACGAAGTCGGAGATACCTGCTAGCATAGAATATCTGGGAGATCCGAAAAGATTCATCGCTATTATTCTGCGGGCTATTGATCAGAAGAGGTTGACTTTCAATGGAACTGCTAATAGCGAACAGACTATCCGTTATTTAGCGACTGTGATAGACGTGATTAGCCCGAAAACTGGCAAGGTACTTAAGGTAGAGACACTGGTATCTTATGCGAAGAAGATACATGCCGGAGAGATAGAGGGCTGTAAGGAAGAGGAGTTTGACTGGCTTGGATAAGCCAGGTTGCTGGATTGAGAAAAACGTGGCGGGAAATTTGAAAAAGACGGTGGGCTTTTTCAGATTTCCCGCTGTCTTTTTCAGGAAGAGAATACAAAAGTGTGAGAGGTGTGAGAGAGAATTTTCAACTTTCTACTTTTCTATTATTTAATTCTATTATCTATATATTCAATTAAAAAAAATACAAATGTTACAAATCCTCTCTCACACCTCTCACACTTTCGTGGTAAATAGAATGAAAATAGATAAAAAACAGGAAGTTTTGTTGTATAGTTGAACAACGTTTCGTATATTTGCAGTATGGAAAAGAAACGTAAGATCCGTACATACGGGGGTTACTTTGAGGCTTTCATGGAGACTTTAACCGAAAAGGAACAAGATAAGATCCAATATGGACTACTTTTGTTAAAAACACAAGAAAGGCTCTCCGCTAAATTTGTAAAATTTATTCGGGATGGAGTTTTTGAACTTCGTACTGAATATAATAGTAATATATATCGAGTATTTTTTATTTTTGATGATGGTAATATTGTGGTACTGTTCAATGGCTTTCAAAAAAAGACCACAAAGACACCAGATATTGAAATAGAAAGAGCATTAAAAATAAAGGAGGAGTATTATGCAGATAAACAATCATCAGCTAGTAGATTATGATGTAGTTCTTGATGCGAAATTTGGTGCAGAAGGAACTCCTGAGCGTGCGGAAGCAGAGGAGAAAGCCTATGCTTTTTATACAGGGCAGATTATTGAGGATGCACGGAAGAAGGCTAAAATCAGTCAAGCTGAATTAGCCCGGCGTATAGGTTCTGATCGTTCTTATATATCCCGAGTGGAGAGTGGTCAGACTGAACCTAAGGTATCTACTTTTTATCGGATAATGAATGCCTTAGGGTGTAGAATCGAATTTTCGATGAATTTGTAGGGATAAAAAAATGCAGAGTTATCTTTGACAACTCTGCATTTTTATTAGCTACTGTACCCAATTATGGGTCGCTCTTCTTATTCGTATAGCCTGTTCGATTTTACCTGTTCGGGGGCAATGATAAATACGGCATATCTTCTTCCATTTCTTCCCTTTTTGGACTCAAAATTATGCTTAACCATTACTTTGCCAATTTGGATCTTCGCTCCGATGGAATATTGATAACCGGTACGCTCACGGATCAGTTCGGCAATTTCGCTGACAGTGAGGTACTGTACCTTTTCAAACCGTTCCGGCTTGCGGATATGGGTGAGTACCAGTTCCTCTTCCGGTGAATGGAAAATGAAATCTTCATTATTCTTTTCGATCCGGTTGTTGTCCTCCTGCGTGAACCAATATTGATAACCCGGAGTGTTGAGCAAATGTTTTATCTGCGCATACAGTTGAGTATAATTGATTTTGATAAACTCGATGGAATCGGCATGGAAACAAAGGAAGCGGCGGGTGCCTGTCGTGTCGTGAAGAATCTCCTGATAGTTGCACGTTCCGGCAAAGGAGGCGGTGTGTGGGAAGTTCTGCGAACGGCGTGCGTACGGGAGACGGATACTGATTACTTTGCGGGTCACCAAATCCTTGAATGTATTCAGATCGCGCCCGCTCATTCCCTCGAATTCGTCAAGGTTGATAAGCATTGATTGCGCTATTTTGGCCAAATCGTCTTTACTGTTCGGATTGATAAGGCCGGTAGAAAGATAAGTGCGCAGTTCGGGCGGAAGCAGGTTGTTGATAAAGGTTGTCTTGCCGATATTCTGCACCTCGCTGCATAGTAAAAGCACGGTGTGGTTGACGACATCGTCTTGGGTGGCGGCAGCGCACATCCCTACCAGATAACGCTCCAGGCACTCCGTCCAGAAACTCTGGTGGTTGGTACGGACACTGTCCGCCAGAATACGGATATAATCTATCCCGTCCCATTCGGGAAGCTCCTTAAAATACTTGCGGATAGGGTGGTAGCTGCTACTGAAATCGGAGTAAATCAGATTCTGAATCATCTTCACGTTGCAGGCATAGCCCAGCTCATTCATCTCCATCCAAATGCTGTTCTCCATCCTGTCATCAAGAATGCGGAAAGGATCCGGCTGCTCTGTTTCGGAAACCCTCCGGCGATATTCCATGATGTGAAGCAACTCGTTATAGCGGGTCTCATAACACTCGCTGATATGCTGTTCTATTTGCAGCATTCGTTTTTGGGTACTGTTCAGCTTGTTCGTGTTGAACTCCTCCGTATGTGCATAAGCACTGGCAATCAGCGAATCCGTTTCCTCCGCCGGGAGGTCGGTAAACAGGCTCTTTATGAAAGCTGCCGCTTCCTGTTCGGGAATGCCGTGACGGTTGTATTTGCACGCCAGATGATGCAGGTAATTGTTGCGGTTTCCTTCGGTGTATTTTTCCGACTTGTTGTGATAGTAGTTCAGAGTCACCATTAATGAAGCGTGTGAGGAATGATAGTTGAGTGCGGTCTCTTCACTGACCGGATTGTTGTCCGTTTCCTGCTTTTTCCTTCCGGGTGTTTTCTTCTTCTTTTGCGTTTTATAGAACAGAGGGGGCTGTTCCACGATGAAGGGAGTGGCGTCACGATTGAAGTAGATGCCCGGATCGTATGACAACAGACAGGTACGCCCCACATCCTGACCGGAGGTGTCAATCTCGGTCTGACAAAGTTGGGAGTAAAAAGAAGCGACCTTATTGTAGGCTGCATTGTGGAAATCTTCTATTTCCTGAATGGTGTCGGGCAATGTCCCGTCCGGCCGTTGTGTGTGCGCTATGATTTTCAGTCCCATCCCTTTGGGGCTGATAAAGGCGATTCGGGTGTAGCTGCACGCTCTCACCGTTTGCAGGATACGCGCTAACTCTTCTTTACTCAAATGGTCTATATCTATCACGATATATCCCAGATATTTGACAAGGGTCGCATTGGAACGGCCACCCCGATAATTGGCGGAGAATGTGACGGAAGGCAGTTTCTTCTTCTCTTCGTTTGCAGCTTTCTCTCCCTGCTCCAGGAAGGTGCGTCGTACGCTTTCTACTATGTTACGATACTTTGGACTACCGATGGCAGATACGATTTCTTCTTCGGTCATTTCTGCTATGATGCGATAGAAGTCAAGAAAAATGTTGAATTGATTCATTTCTTTAGTTTACTTTTTTTAGTCGGCTGCGAAATAACTCTTTTGCAGCGAGATGTAACGAAACTTTCGGGAAAATAGTGAAAAGTTCTTTCAGGGCTCTCCCAGATATTGCACGATGGTAGCTACCTGTTTGGGAGAGAGCAGGCGGTTGCGTGCACGGTAACCCTCCGCTTCCAGTTCGTGTAGGAGAGGGAGGTTGAAGAGGATCCATCTCCGGAGAATTTGTAAGGCAACTTTAACACATACGGTAGGGTTGTAAAGATGTGCCAGCTCTGCTTTCGTATAGGTGCGGATGATGAAGAGGTTTTCTTTGTTATTCATAACTGATTGTTCTTGTTGTATGCTATAAAGTTACTGAAAATAAACGGTTTGAGAAAGGAATAACCTCACTTTTATTCATTGAAAATCAAGAAACTTCATTTGAGATCAAGAAACTTCGTTGGGGAACAGGGAGTGTGGAAGAGGTTGTATCTTTGTGTCGTTAACAAGAAGGAAATGCATTTCGAATGTACAAAAACTTTAAAATTATTTTAGTATGGCAATGACAGTTTCTTATTCAGTAGTGCCGCGTAAGAATCCTGCAAAAAAGGATGAACCGGCCAAGTATTATGCCCAAGCGCAATCAGCGGGCGAGTTGGATTTTGAAGAGTTGTGTGAGGCGATCACCAGTCGTTCCACCTGTACGGAAACGGATGTGCGTGCCTCGATTTCCGGTATTCTTTATGAGGCGAAGCGTTCGTTGAAGGCGGGGCGTATTGTGCGGCTGGGTGATTTGGGCAGTTTGCAGATCGGGTTGACCAGTGAGGGAGCAGAGTCGGTTAAGGAGTTCGCCACTTCGATGATCAAGGGAGCGCATATCATTTTCCGTCCGGGAAAACAGTTGGCGGAATTGCTGAAGATTCTTAGTTATCAGCAAGTGCGTACACGCGCGGCTGCCCAGTCGGGCGATGGAAGCGACGGCGGCAACGGTGACGGAGGTAGTGGTGATAAAGGTGATGGCGGATCGGACAACAACGGAGAAGCTCCGGACCCGGCTGAATAATAGTACTAACATTAATTTGGGAAAAATATGAAAGAGATCGTAAGTAAAATCCTGGAGGTGATCATGTGCCTCATTCCTTTCTTCGGAAAGGGAAAACGTGAGAGAGTAGTGAGGGAAGTGCGTTATAATGCTACGCACAAGGAGGTATGCAACGTGAAAACAACGGAAAGGGCGAAGGAAGATGAGAAAGATTAGTCTGATTGTCATTCATTGTTCCGCCACCCGTGCCGACCGTGATTTTACGGCAAAGGATGTGGATACGGCTCACCGTTTCAGGGGATTCTCGTGCTGGGGGTATCACTATTACGTGCGTAAGTCGGGGCAGATAGAACCGATGCGGGACGAGGATACGGTAGGTGCTCATGCGCGTGGCTACAACTCGATCAGTTTAGGTGTGTGCTTTGAAGGCGGATTGGACGCGAACGGGAAACCGGCAGATACACGCACCCCGCGTCAGAAAGAGGCTTTGCATCGCTTGGTGGGAGAGTTGTTGCAGCGTTATCCCGAAGCGAAAGTTGTGGGACACCGGGATCTGAGTCCTGATACGAATTATAACGGAATCGTGGACCCGTGGGAACGGATCAAAGAATGCCCTTGTTTCGAGGTAATTGAAGAATTTGAGAATTGAAGAAGTTGAATAAGTTGAGAATGGAGAGTTGAGAGTTGGCTGCGCACTGTTATATTGCATAGTTAACTCTCAACTCTCCATTCTCAACTCTCAATTTCTTCAACTAATTGACCACCACAGTAGTGAAATATTCTTTAAATACCTTCGCGGCTTTTTCAAGTTGGTCGGGGGTATTTTCTTTTACGTCTTTCAGCTTGTATTCCTGCTCCATCGCTTCATACTTATGTACGCCTAATGTGTGATAAGGCAGGATTTCCACTCGTTGCACCATCTTATATTTTCCCAGAGCCTCTCCTAAACGGCGGATATCTTCTTCGAAATCGCTGTAGCCGGGCACTAATACGTAGCGTAGCCAGAACGGCTTTTCGTTCTTTTCGAGCCAGGCTGCCGTGCGTAGCGTCTGTTCGTTGCTTCTTCCGGTCAATGCACGGTGGCGTGCCGGATTAAACTCCTTGATATCGAGCAAGACAAGATCTGTCAGTTTGAAAAGCTCTTCCACATCTTCGTTCCAGATACCGCCGTTGCTGTCTATGCACACATGAATCCCTTTCTCTTTCAGTTCGCGAACCAGCGGGACGAGAGCTTTGGCTTGAAACGTGGGTTCTCCGCCCGAGAAAGTGACTCCTCCGCGTTTACCGAAGAAAGGACGCTGGCTCATGGCCATACGGATGATTTCTTCCGGTGGGGTGGGAGTGCCGCCTTTGCCGGCTATCGTATCCGGGTTGGCGCAATACAGGCAACGGAAATTGCAACCTTGAAGAAAAACGACGAGCCGTAAGCCCGGCCCGTCAAATGTTCCCATACTTTCGTATGAATGAACTCGTACGAGTTGAAAGTTGAAAGTTGAAAGTTGAAAGTTCATGACTTTGTGATTGAGTTTTTGGTGGTTTTTACGATACTTGCTAATAATTTTATTAGTTCACGGCAATCTTGGTGGATTGATTCAAAAGAGCTGTTAGTAATATAGTCGCTGTCTTTCAGCAGCATGAGCCAATATTCCGTTTCGTTGGCTTCTTTTAAAGAGATATTCATTTTGTTTAAAAAATCAGCTCTGCTTTGGGCATGTTCTGCTTCACGGCATAGGGCTCCTATGGCTGTTCCACTCCGAAGTATTTGTTTTGATAAAACATATTCCTTCTTTTCATGATATAAATATTTGTATAACTTTATAATCCGAAGCGCAAAACTGTACGATTTTCCTCCTACTATAGCCTGCCCCATATCCTAGTCATTCTCAAAACTTTCAACTTTCAACTCTCAACTCTCAACTAAAATCGTTCGTGGAACGAACGATTGATAACCTCCAATTGGTGTTCGCGGCTCAACTTCACGAAGTTTACGGCATAACCGGAAACGCGGATGGTAAGCTGCGGGTATTTCTCCGGATGTTCCATCGCATCATAAAGCATTTCACGGTTCAGAACATTCACGTTCAGGTGGTGAGCGCCTTTGGTGAAGTAACCATCCATCATTGTTACCAGATTTTCGATACGGTCCTCCTCAGTGGCTCCCAATGATTTCGGAACAATGGAGAACGTATTGCTGATACCGTCTTGAGAGTCGCGGTAACGAAGTTTCGCTACGGAACTCAAAGAAGCGATAGCACCGTTCTTGTCGCGTCCGTGCATCGGGTTGGCTCCCGGAGCGAAAGCGACACCTTTGGCACGTCCGTCGGGAGTGGCGCCGGTCTTCTTGCCATACATCACGTTGGAAGTGATGGTCAGCAGCGAAAGGGTAGGACGGGCATTCTTGTAAACCGGAAGTTTCTTCAATTCTTCACTGAAGAAATATACCAGGTCGACACCCAAGTGGTCTACCTTGTCGTTGTCATTTCCGAAGCAAGGGAACTCACCTTCGATATCGAAACCTTCCGTCAGACCGATGTCGTTGCGGCGTGCGGTTACTTTCGCATATTTGATAGCCGACAGTGAATCGAGCGCGATGGAGAGTCCGGCTACACCGTAAGCGAGGTTGATGCGCGGGTTCGTATCTACAAGCGCCATCTGGGCTTTCTCGTAGTAATACTTGTCGTGCATATAGTGGATGATGTTCATCGCTTCGTTGTAGACACGGGCGATTTCCGTCAATACCTTTTTATAATTACTCATCACTTCCTCAAAGTTCAGCGTGTCGCTGGTCAGTACAGGGATGTTCTTTACCATTACCGTACCGGTGTTCTCGCAACGTCCGCCGTTGATGGCAAGCAGCAGGGCTTTCGCCAGGTTGCAGCGTGCACCGAAGAACTGGATCTGCTTTCCGATTTCCTGGTAAGACACGCAGCAGGCGATTCCGTAGTCGTCCGACTGGCGCACTTCACGCATCAGGTCGTCGTTCTCATATTGGATGGAAGAAGTGTCGATAGAAACTTTAGCACAGAATTCTTTGAACCCTTCCGGCAGTTCCGGGCTCCACAGTACAGTCAGGTTCGGTTCCGGTGAAGGACCGAGATTGTACAATGTCTGCAAGAAACGGAAAGAAGTCTTTGTAACCTTCGTGCGTCCGTCGTTGAGACGGCCTCCCAGAGATTCGGTTACCCAAGTCGGGTCGCCGGCAAAGATATCGTTGTAGGATTGCATACGCAGGTGGCGTACCATACGCAGTTTGATGACAAACTGGTCGATCAGCTCCTGTGCGAAAGACTCGGTGATGGTTCCTTTGCTCAATTCATATTCCATGTAGATATCGAGGAAAGAAGAAACATTACCCAATGACATGGCTGCTCCGTCTTGTTCTTTCACGGCAGCCAGATAAGCCATGTACACCCATTGTACGGCTTCCTGTGCGGTATAGGCGGGACGGCTCAAGTCGAGACCGTAGTATTCGCCCAGCACCTTCATATCCTTCAATGCCTTGATCTGTTCCGCTACTTCTTCGCGCAGACGGATGCGGGATTCGGTCATCGGGCCGGTCAGGTTGCGGAGGTCTTCTTTCTTGGCCTCTATCAGTCGGTCGATACCGTAAAGAGCCATACGGCGGTAGTCACCGATGATACGTCCGCGCGCATAGTTGTCGGGCAGTCCGGTGAGGAATCCCAATGAGCGGAACGAACGGATTTCTTCTGTATATACGTCGAATACCCCGTCATTGTGCGTCTTACGGTAATGAGTGAAAATATCTTTTACGCGGTCGTCCACTTCGACACCGTTTTCGTGACACGCCTTGCTTACTACGTTGATACCCCCGAAAGGTTTGATGGCACGCTTCAGCAGTTCGTCTGTCTGCAGACCGACGATCAGCTCGTTTTCCTTGTCGATATATCCCGCTTTGTGGGAAGTGATGGTAGATACGGTAACATTATCCAGTGCGCGGACACCGTTGTTTGCTCTCTCTTCAGCCAATGCTTCGAGGCAGCGGTTCCATACGGCTTTTGTGCGTTCGGTAGGTCCTTCGAGGAAAGATGCATCTCCGTAGTACGGAGTGATGTTATGACTTACGAAATCTCTTACGTTGATTTCGCTGCTCCAAAGACCGTCTTTAAAGATCTTGTTTAATTCCATAATGATATAATTAGAGGTTGTAGTTATCCTTTTCTTTAGAGCGCACAAAGTTACAATCATTTTTCATATAATCAGCATAAATATACTCTGATTTTATGCTGTCCAACATAAAATACCTATAAATTGCTATCTTTTGGAAATAGATGGCTGATTTTTTTAGAGAAACTCTTGCAGATTTGAAATATCTTCGTACCTTTGCACCGCTTTTGACGAAAAGCACTCCTGATAAAGGAGTTTTGGAGAGGTGGCAGAGTGGTCGATTGCGGCGGTCTTGAAAACCGTTGAAGGTAACACTTCCCGGGGTTCGAATCCCTGTCTCTCCGCTGAACTTACTGGACAGAAATGGACAGTAAACGGACAAAAAGCTACAAATCAATGATTTGTGGC
>ENA-UOIV01000620-UOIV01000620.1-human-gut-metagenome-genome-assembly--contig:-C59-NODE-620-length-36984-cov-21.944299_pt1 | contig 36984 bp, 33 predicted proteins | sample MGYA00242333_ERZ723880 | MGnify/ENA metagenome assembly ERZ723880 | reverse complement strand
AAAACAAGAAAAACGCTTCTGGAGTGCTGACCAAAAGCGTTTTGTCTACAGTCTGGAGCATCTATACCAAATAGATGCTTGGCAATGAAAATAGGAAGTAAATGTATTGCTCTTTATCCGCAGAAAGCAATTTATGAGTTCACAATCACTGGTGATACAAAACAGTATGCTAAAGTTGATGGTGGAATTGTATATGATAAGAGGATTGATAGACTTACTTTACGAAATTTAACAGATCAAATATGGCGTTGCTATTCTCCGAAAACAAAGCAGTTGACTGATTTGAGCAAGGGACAGGAATTCCCATTAGAACCAGGAGTTGCAATTGAGTTTCATAGGGAGAATCCTAAGATTATCGGTGAAATATTTGATCCACTTAAGAAATAGGGAGGAAATAATATATGGACACAAATGTATTTGATAGTAATTTTACACCAGGGATTGGAAACCTCCCGACACAAGGGTCTCAGAAATTGTTAGTAGCCATATTTGTGGTAGACGCGAGCAGAAGTATGGAAAAAGGTCGAATTGGCGCAGTTAATAATGCATTGAAAGAATTGAAATATAAATTATCTGAGATACAGAGTGATAATAATCTTGATTTAAAAGTGGCTATTATGAGCTTTACATCCTCAGCACGATGGGAAGTAGAGCTAACCCCTATTGAGGAATTAAATTTCAATGGAATACAAACCAGAGCAGGCTTGACACAATATGGAACTGTTTTTCATGAACTGAACAAGGTCCTTTCAAAAGATAATTTTATGCAGCATACAGGAAAAATAGCACCGCCTGCAATCATGTTTTTAACAGACGGCGAACCGGATGACGATTACAACTACGATTTAGACCAGCTTTTGAAGAATGCATGGTTTACAAACGCGTCAAGAAGTGCTGTGTTGATAGGTGATGCAATTTATAACGATTCTGCACGTAAAGCGGTAGCACGCTTTGTTAATAGTGAGGCTGATGATATTGTTGCTGCGGAAGACAGTACAATGATTATTCAGAAGATTCAAATTGCAACGTTACATACGATTCAAGGAAATCCGTTAGTTGACCCACAAGGAATAGGTGAAGCACCTGCTCCTATACCTCAACCATCCCCAGATCCTGATCTATTTGGAGGAACAAGCGGACAGGATAATCCATTTGGAGAAACGAGCGGACAGGATGATCCGTTCGGAGGAACGAGTGGACAGGATGATCCATTCGGAGGAGTTAGTGGACAGGATGATCCATTTGGAGAAACAAGCGGTCAAGGTGATCCATTTGCAGGCAATCCCTTTGATAATTGATAGTCAGTTAGGAAGGAGATTTTATGGATAACGATTCTATTTACATTTATCCGGATAAGTCTCGTATGAATATGAGTGGTCAATTGTATAATTGTACAGACGGCGATATTGATGGTCTATTTCGCAATTCTGTTAGTGGTGAATGTGTTTTTGTTGGAGAACATACAATTGATGGAATGGAACAGTTTGACAAACTGAGACGTTCAATAGATGGTAGCTTTTTTCAAAAAGATGATATAGAAGTATTATCGGATGATGAGCTATATGATTTGGAATGCTATGCATTGGAAGTATTTCATAGTGATGATAGATTAAACAGCATAATATATCCATATACATTTGATATTCAAAAAGACTTAGATGGAAAGATTGTATTATATACAATTAATGAGGTTCCAGAAGATTTTAGAAGTAAGTATAAGAAATATACTAATGTTGTCTTTGATTCTAAGTTTGCTATTAATGTTAGATTATCGGTAATAGCCAATGTTTTAGATGTTTTGCAGGCATTAAATGAAAAGTTTAATAATTATTTTAAGTATTTAGATAATAATGCAATATATATTGATGTTGAAAGTGGTGACATAAAAATATTTTTAGAGAAATTGATTGCATCACAAGTCGGAAAGGCAGAAGAAAGTATCAATACCGATATAGCATATATAGTCTTTGAATTGTTGTGTATGGCAAATCCTTATGATGGTAAGAAAACGTTGGTTGAGTTTCCTTTGCTTACATGTAAATCGAAAGAACGTATAAATTATCAGATCAAAGAGTTTGTGTTTGCGGACAATGAAAATGGTGTATCAAAGTACATTGGAAAAGAAATGGTAGCAAGATGGAATGCTTTGCCACCAATTATTCGTAACGTTCTGGAAGATAATCTTGATAAGGGTAGGACTTCCATAACATATGACACAAATGACTGGATTTTTGCAATTAGAAAATTAAGAGATTTACTTGTCTTTGTAAACCGAAGTTTTAGATTCTGTAATCCTGCCGAGAAACCCCAAATTCTTTTTTTTAGAATTGATGAGTTTCTTGTCCCTATATGGCCGAGAAAAGCAGTATACGGTTACCATGTTGGAGAGTCTGATTTTTTAATGTCTCGACAGGTGATTTTAGGAGTAAATCAAGAGGGAAAAGTTGTTAACCATTCTACTATGGATATAATTCTTAGATTAGAAGATAAGATGGTAAAGGTAGAAACAGGAGAAGAATTCTTGCCTGAAAGTGGCATGGAAATTTTAGTGGATAATAAATGTATTACTATAACTAACAAAAGTGAGTAATCTTATGCAAAAGAAAAAGGAGGGGAAAAAAACTGAAAAATATTATTTTTTTGGTAGATACTTCAGGAAGTTTGTATAGTAATAAGATTTCCTCTGTTAATGCTACTTTGGTTGAGTGCATGGGTGTTATTAGACACAAAGTAATGAATAAAACTGATTTAGCAGTGTATTACGGCGAATTCAATGAAAATATGAATCCAATAGTTCGACATAGAAATATTGTTGATGAAAACATTCCTAATTTTGAAACAAAGGAAGAAAATGGTTTTTACAAGTTAACATTATTTTCAAAGCTATATGACGGATTGGCGGATTTTTTTGAGGCTAAGAAATATGAGGAAGGTGATTTCTTAATTATTTTGCTTACGGATGGAAAAGCGATTGATTCTATGCGATATGAGGCGAAACTTAATAGAACAAAAAATATAAAACAATTTCGTGATGCAATAAAAATCGTTGCTAGAGTTGATGGAAGTATCACATCATCTTCGCAAGATTTATTTGAATTTGTTGATAATAATGCGAATCGGATTATTGAGATATCCAGTTTGGCAAATGAATTAGACTCATTGATATTTGATGGAGATGAGGGAAATAGTAGTGATTCATTTTATAATTCTATATTTAAATAATTTCAAGGAGGACAATTGAAATGGGAGATAACAACAAAGAGGTATATACACCGGGGATTGGTTCCCTTACACAGCAGGGAACTGGGAAATTGCTAAACATAATTTTTATAGTAGATATTTCTGGTAGCATGCGAGGTGAAAAAAGAATAGATGCTGTTAATGAGGCATTTACTCAAATGATTCCAGCCTTAAGGCAAATACAAATGGATAGCATGTCAGAGTTTGAACTTAAGATTTCGATTATGACATTTGATCAGGATGCTAGATGGATTGTGAATCCTACTCCTATTATGGAATATGATCATAATGATATTGCTTGTAGTGAGTGGGTAACATTTTTTAGTAATGCGTTTAGAAAACTAGGTGAGAAGCTTACTAGAAAAGAATTTATGGCGCACACAGGAAAAATTGCACAGCCATATATTATGTTTATGACTGATGGAGAACCTACTCCAGATGATAATTATGAACCTGAGTTGGACGCACTTCTTGAAAATGGATGGTTTACTAATTCACAAAGATTTGCTGTATTAATTGGAAAAGATGCGATTAATAGTACTAGCGCTAGAAATGCAGTAAGCAAATTCGTATCAAATCCAGAAGAAGGTATTATTAATGCTGCTGATGCTGCAACAATTGCTGCTGAGGTACAGGCAAAAACAATTCATACAATTCAAATTGCTACAAAACACGGTGTTCCGACAACTGGTGATGGATTTGATAATGATGGCGTTGGAGTAAATTCTGGCGATTCTGGTGATGATTTCGGAGAATTTGGCGATTTTGTCGAATTTGATGGTGACTTTGGAGGCGGTTCATTTATCTAATTGCCCTCCAATTAAGGCAGATAAGTGAGGTGATACAGGTTTGCAATTAAAGGCATTTGATAGTTTTCATAAAGGTTATTCGCATGTGAAGACTGATAAGGAATGTGAGGATTATTCTATTTCATATAATGATTCCGACAATCGATATTATATCGCTGCAATAAGTGATGGACATAGTGATAAAAACTGTTTTAGAAGTTCAAAGGGTTCAAGGTTTGCGTGCGAATCGGCAAAGGAAGTGTTAATGCGTTTTTGTGAGACGTATTTGGAATCTGGTATGGACTTTGACAATCTTGGAGATGAAGATAAAGACAGACTAAAGAAGAGTATTAAGCAGTCATGGGATAATAAGGTTGAACAGGACTTGGCTGATTATCCTATAACAGAAGAAGATTTAGAATCATTATCTGAAAAGGTTAAAGACTACTATAGTTCAGGAAAAGCGCTTGAAAATATATACGGAGCCACTTTCTTGGCAACAGCTATTTGTAAGGATTTATGTATTTTGTTACATATCGGTGATGGTGTAATTTTATTAATATCTACTAAAGGAGAATACGAAGAACCTATAATTTATGATCCTAAAAGTGAAACTGGTGAACCGGCATCAATTTGTAACAATGATTTGTTTTCACGAGAATATGCGTTTAGATGTGAGTTTCTCAAAGAAATTCCGCAGGCTGTTTTTTTAACATCTGATGGTATTGGTGATTCGATGGATGATCTATCTATCCGTGAATTTGTTTACACGTTGTTAACAAAGTTTAAGGAGCAAATTGATGAGGATGGTGCAACTTGCTTAAATGAAGCACAGCAGACATATTTGAATAGTTGTGTTTCTTATTATGCGGATAAGGGGCATGGTGTTGAGGATGATTGCTCAATTGGTGGTATATATACGAAAGATGCAGAAATTCCTTTAGTTTCTATTTCAATAGACGAATCATTGTCATTATTAAAGCAGGCAATTGAGGAACATAATAAACTAGTAGATGATTACGAAAAACGAAAAAAAGATGTAATTAAAAATATTCAACAACTAGAACAAACTGCAGAAAAATGTTTCTCTAAGAATGAATTAAATGAATGGTTTGCATCAAAAAGTAAAGCTGAGGAATTGAGACAAATTCTCAACAATATTGTGAAAAATGAAGAAGAAAAACAAAAAGCTTTAATGCAAAAAATAGAACGGTGCAGAATGTATGTTGAAAGAGCAGGTGGTGATGCCGATTCTATAAAATTGAATCAGAGTACAACGGTTGATTCTAATATCCTTAAAGAAGATGAGAAGTTCATATCATTTAAAGATGCACAGTTAGACTTAAAGAAAAAGAAAGAAGAAGAAGATAAAGCATCTGAAGAATTAAAAAGTGCAAAGGAAGAAAGAGAAAAAGCGGATTTAGAATATAAGTTGGCAACTAGAAAGGTTGTTGAAGTTGAAAATGATGAGATGAGAAAAAAGGCAGAAAAAGGTGCAGCAAATTTAGATGCAAAAAGGAAAATGGTTGCTGAAAAATACGAAGTTCAGCAAAGAGCTTCAGATGCTCGCAGAAAAGCTTTTGAAAAGAGTCAAAATGTGCTTGTCTCAATTTTTCAGAGTTTCCAAGGTGGTTCTGGCAAGAAGAATAAGAAGGATTAAAAAAGAGGTGATAATGTGAGCGGTCCAAAACTCAGTGAAGCTGAATTAGAAAGATTAAGACAGGAACAACTAGAAAGAGAACGACAAGAAGCATTAAAAAAACTTATGGATGCTCGCAGACAATACACTGGTGTATGTGATGAAGTAAGGTTGATTAAGAATTCTTTGCTTCAATCATTTAACAAAATAGATGCTGTATATAGAAGTAATATTGAAAGTGAAATAATGACACTTTTAAATGATGTTACAAATAAACCAATTATGTCATCGAATCCTGAAGATTATTTATCTGCTACTAAAAACTTATCTGGCAGGATTAGTTCTTGGAAGAGAAAGATTGAGGTTATACTATCAAGTGCTCAAGATAAGATAAACAATGAGAATGATATATCTGATAGGAATACCTCACTTCAAAGTATTTCTCTAGATGATTTGAAATGTACTGGCGAGATTAAACCTATATACATTGATTTTTCTTGTCAATATGATATGGAATATATCAAAAAAATATTGCTTGAAGAAAAAAAACACTATGAGCAGAGAATAAAGTCGCAATCCGAGCCTCGTCTTTTATCGTTTGACAAAAAAGCGCTACAAGCAATTTTACAAATGTTAGATAAATCACTATCTTTGGACGAAGTAAAAAAAAGAATTCAGCAGATTACCAATGAAGAAGAAAATCAAATTCGATTATTGAAACAGTTCGATGCTTGGTATGAAGAGTATGAAGCTATTTCAATGATTTTGGGTATTGTTCCTAAAGAAAAAGATGAGATGACGCTGGAAATACTCGAAAATGAAATTGATAATCTTAAAAAAGAATATAAATGTCGCGATGAGATGGATTTTATAGCGGATCAGATCAATGAGGTTATGATTGAACAAGGGTATTCATTTGTTTCATCTAAGGTTTTAACCAAAAAAGATATGGGTGAAACAGAGTATAGTCTATACCAAGATGAGGATAAATCCGGAATCGCAGTATACACGGATGAATCTGGTGCTGTTATGATGCGAATGACTGTTCTTGGAGATGGGAATGAGATAACCGATGCAGACAGGGAGTTTAGCTATCAAAGTCAGATAGATTTCTGTTCTCGACATTCTGAATTAGTTGAAGCTTTAGCTGAAAGAGGCGTGTATCTTAAGCAGAAAAGTTATCAAGCACCAGATCGCAAACATACTTATAAAGTTGATGTATCAGATCAGATGTCAACTTCGGGTTCCACAACGATTAGTAAGTCCAATTCAAAAGTTCAGAAAGTAGATAGGAGGGCTAGAAGACGTGGCGGAAACAAAAAGATGCGTTCAATGTAGTTATGATAATCCTAGCAATCAAATATATTGTTTAAAATGTGGAAAGTTTTTAAGAAAAAATAACGATAGTGTGGTAAGTAGTCCTAATATATGGACTACACCGGCTACAAAATTGAGTGGAGTAGGCGCTAATGTAATTAATAACCCTAATAGTAATAATACAAAAGATTATAAGGTAGTTATTTGTCCACAATGTAAACAAGTTGAAAAAACTCCAGATAGTGTTTTGCCGATGACTTGTTCTAGTTGTGGATATTTTTTTCAAATTGGAGTAGATAAAATAATACCATTTAGTGAGGTGAACAAACAAAAAGTATCATCTACTAATGATGCAGGTAAAAGAGATGATGAAAATGAGATTCATGCAGAAAACCTTAAGATAAAGAAAATCAAGAAGGTAAGAAAAGAAGATACTTCGTCATTGAGATTAATTGTACGTTCAGATTCATCTATTTTACCTCAAAAGATTAATCCGTTGGGAGACATTATTGGATTAAATGGTACGGTGCTAAAACAATTAAAAACAGAATCTCAAATAAAAATTAATCGCACTCCAACAGGATGGTATATCGAGGTTCTTGAAGGGGATTGTATTGTTGGCAATGTACATATGAATAAGATGGTTCAAAGAAAACTAGTACATGGGGATTATCTTGTTATAGGAAAAAACCAAATTTTTGTGGAAATAACTGAGTAGAAATGGGGAACATATGGCTGAACAATATATTCCTAATATAGGGAAAATAGATGGTATGATGTTAAGTAAAAAAAGTTGGACTGGATTTTTTTGATTGATATAAATAACAAGATTGATGAGATGACTTTCAATGAGAAGATGGAAGAGATGTTATTGCATTTGAAGAAAAGAAAATTCAAATTGAAGAATCCTCGGAACTTGATATTGTTATTTCTATTATTACTTTTGCCGAAAAAGCTGAATGCAAAGTAGAACAAATTATGATAACTGATTATGTTCATAATTTCATTAACTTTGACGGTGTTCATAAAAGTTATAGTAATGCATTTGCGATGTTAAACGAAAAATTGTCTAGAAAGAACTTTATGAACCACACTGGAAAAATTGCACAACCGTACATAATAATTGTGACTGATGGAGAATCTACGTCAGAGGATAATTATGAGTCTGAGCTAGACGCACTGCTTGAAAATGGATGGTTCAAAGCATCGAATAGATTTGCTGTGCTGGTTGGAGAAGATGCAATTAATAGTACCAAAGCTAGAAACACTGTAAACAAATTTGTGTCAAATTCTCTTGAAGGAATAATAGGGGGAAATGAATTGGTAGATTTTGTTAGTGATTTCCGACCTATACATTTGGGACCACATAGACAAACACATAATGCTAAAGAAGAAAGCGGATATGAAGAATTTGACAACTGCACAGATTTTGGCGGGTTTGTCGGCTTTGATGGCGTCTTTGGAGAGGACTCATTTATTTAAATTATTATGCTTTTGCTATTCAGTATGAGCTACTTTATTTTGTTTAAGACAAGTACGAGAAATTATATTTTTTGATAATAGGAAATTGTGAAATGTATATAGACAGATTTCTGTATCCTGTTACTTCGTTAGGACCAGGAAAACGGTTAGTTATATGGGTGTCAGGATGTAACGCACATTGTGAAGGATGTGCTAATCCGGAATTGTGGACACAAAAATCAGAACAATTCATTAGTGTAGAAAATTTGGCTTCTGCTATCAAAAAAAATATGGATAAAAAAGAAATAGAGGGCATTACTATTTCAGGAGGCGAACCATTTGACCAAGCAACAGAAATATTTAAGTTGATTGAACTATTGAATTTTAGTGCTGATATACTGATTTTTTCTGGTTACTCATTAGAGGAATTAAAAAGTGATTGTGTCAAAAAAAGGCTTCTTGATAAGATCGATGTCTTAGTAGATGGAAGGTATGTAGATGAATTGAATGATGGTATCTCTGCTTTGAAAGGGTCTACAAATCAAGAAATACATATATTAAACGAAAAAATAAAAGGAAAATATTTTGATTATTTGAGTTTGGGACGACAAATTCAGAACTTTGTATATGACTACAAAACTATTTCAGTTGGTATTCATAAGACATGATTATAGCATGCAAAGGAGATGTAGTTTTGATTGAAAGAAGTAAATGGCAAAAAGAACTAGGTGTTTTTGGAAAAATTGTAAATACTGTCGTTCTTACAGGTAATATTTCAGATCAATATCCTGTTGTAAATGAGAAAGAACAAAAGATACAAGGATTCTGCTCGTTGGAAGTTTATGTAGCAAGGACTTGTCAAAGCTTGGGCTATCAGGCGGTTGTTTTTTATAATCCAATCGAAGGATTTCATACAATCAATGGGCTTCAACAAAAAGTTGATGTCATGAATTTGGTTGAAAATATTGTATCGCAGAATGTCAATACCCAAAGTGGGCAAGAGGGAAATCTGAACCTAACAAGGAGAAAAAACATACAAGGTCAGGATTCGTTATTTGCTGATAGTATGGAAGATGCATCGCACATTATTGACTGGATACTGGCTAATAGCTGTACACCTATAGCAATTGTTGTTACTTTTTCTTCTAGAATGTCTGCAAGACCTGATGATTTGGATATAAATGAAAGAATGACATTTATGCATTTTCAAGAAGGTGCAGCGAATGCTAAGAGAAATTCGGTAAGTGATAATAATGGAAATAATGTTGTGCTTTCGAATCAGTTGTATTTAATAGCAGATAAAATTAATGATTTACCAGCATGGTATTATCTTGCACATCCTGCATTAAAAAATATTGAAATACCAAAGCCTGATTTTAGAATGAGGAATCAGATTGTAAGCGGATATGCAACGAATTTTCCGGGTTTTTCTGCTGCATCTGTGGAGGAAAAAAAGACATTTGTAGATACTTTTGTTGGTTCGTCAGAAGGTTTTACAACGCAAGATATTGCTAGAGTTTTTCAATTAGCTAAGATAGGTAATCTTTCGATAGAAAATGTCGATAAGGCAATATTGCTATATAAACATGGGGTAACAGACAATCCTTGGTTGAAATTAGAATCATCAAGGCTGGCTAACGCAGAAAAGCAGATTAAAAGTAGGGTTTTAGGTCAAGACAATGTAATTAAGTCTGCAGTCGATATTGTGAAAAGAGCGGCAATGGGAATGTCTGGTTTGCAACATTCTAGTTCTTCGTCAAAGCCAAGAGGAATCCTATTTTTAGCTGGTCCAACCGGTACAGGTAAAACAGAGCTGGCAAAGGCACTTACTGAATTGGTATTTCTAGATGAAAGAAATATGATTCGATTCGATATGAGTGAGTACCGCCAGGAGCAATCCGATCAGAGACTTTTAGGAGCGCCTCCGGGGTATGTTGGATATGAAGCAGGTGGACAATTAACCAATGCAGTAAGAGAACATCCATTTTCAGTATTATTATTTGATGAAATTGAAAAAGCTCATCCCTCTGTGTTGGACAAGTTTCTCCAAGTATTGGAAGACGGTCGTATCACAGATGGTAGAGGGGAAACGGTATATTTCCAGGACTGCTTGATTATATTCACAAGTAATCTTGGTATGTCAAAACGGTCTCCTGATAATCCCACATTACGAGTCCCAAATGTTTTATATGAGGAAGACCGAGATTATCAAGTTGTACATGACAAGATATTATCAGGCGTTCGAGAGTATTTTAATGATGAATTAGGTCGTCCTGAGTTATTAAACCGAATCGGAAATAATATACTTGTATTTGATTTTATTAGGGAGGAGAGCCTTAAGCCAATTATTTCTAAACAAATAACCAATATTTCAAAGAATTTATGGGTAGAAAAGCATATACAATTAGTATTATCTCCTCAAGCAGAAGATGATTTATACAATCAAGCAGTATCTGATTTGCCAAAAGGACAAGGAGGAAGAGGAATTGGTAATATGATTGAAGAGATGCTTATTAACCCTCTGGCTAGATATATGTTTGATAACAATGTTATGAAAGATTCTATGATAACTGTTGAAAGTATATATAAAGAAAATGGAGTTTCTGAAATAAAGGCAAGGTTAGCATAAGATAATGAGAATTTCAATTCCTCCAGGAACGGAGGTCAAGGGTAGAAAAGGTAAATATGTAGTTGAGAATATCATAAGCATAAGCGACAGAACTACTACCGTAGAATGCCGAGATAGTCAAAATAGAAAATATAGATTAAAAATTTTTGACGGTGAAAATTCTATTAGTAAGGATTCATATTATTTTTTCTCAGAAGTTAAGACACGAGGATTGTTACCATTAGTTGATTTTGGAGAAGTATCCAATAACCAATTTTATGTGTTTAATAATTATGATGTACAAAGCGTTGATAAACAAGTAATTTCTATAGATATGCTTGTGCAGAAAATTATACCACAAGTATCGTATGTTATTAGTCAAGTACATAGTAAGAGGTATTTATTAAGAGATTTAGCTAGGGAGCATATATTATTTGACGCAAATATAAAAGAAGTCATGGTTATTGGTTTAAGTAATTTTGTTAAGGTATCTGATAGAGCTACATCAACAAAAGAACTTGGCTATGGACAACATTATTCGTATATTGCCCCAGAAGTAGAAAAATATGGATATAGTCCAGCATCTGACTATTTTTCACTAGGTACTTTACTACTAAGCATAATAAAAGGAAAAAATATAATACAAGATATTTCGCAGGATCAATTCTACGAAGGTCTAAAAGAGGGAAAGGTTCCGGGAATAGATGTCAATCATTTAAAAAACACACCTCTTGATATGTATAGTTTTGAGGATAGAGTTTCGTATCTTATTTTTGGATTATTACTTCCAGATCCAAATCAAAGATGGGGATATGGTGAAATAAAATGTTGGTGTAACAATCAAATGATTCCATTAGTTCAGAGTGGGGAAAAAACTATTTATCAATATGCGCAACCGCTATCACTTGATGGAAAAAAGTGTTGGAATGATAAACAGATATCTGAAACAATATCAAAGAATAGTAAATTATGGAATAAGCAAATTTATAAAAGTATATGTGATTATTTACGCAATCAGCAGTCAAGAAAATTAGGGAGCATTGAAAGATTTGATCATGATGATAATGATAAGTCAAAGATTTTCAAGACCATATATACTTTATATCCTGCGATAAATGGTTTTGCCTGGAATGGTGTGTTATACAAGGATACACAACAACTAATTGAAAAGATAAAAGGTGGAACATTAAACAGTAGTGAACTTCAAAGTATTTTAAGGACTGGCTGCCTTTCATTTTTTGAGGAACTTAGGTCAAAGCACGCCTTAGCAGATACAGTTGATATTCGCAAAATACAGATAATAGAAGATATTGAAAAATCATCACCTGGAGATGGCGCTAGTAGATGTATTTTATTATTTACTCCGAGTAAACAAGCTAGATACTTTGAGGTTGAAGGGAAAAAGTGTGGCAATGTATCAGATTTGCTATCCGCTTACAAGAAAGATACGACAAAATTAAAGGATAAGAGCGAACAAATATTAAAGGATTCAACATTTCAAGCTTGGCTATGGGCTAAAGGTTATGAGCAGATGGGAAATGAAGCCATCAATAACATAAATGCAAATCCGAAGAATGCTTTTCCTGTTTTGTTAACTGTATTGGAAACATGTTCTATAAATGATGAAGAAAGAAAGGCTGTCAGAGAAACATTTGTCAAGTATAGTGACTTAGCTCCGATAGCTTGGTTGTTTTCAAATGCTAAATATTATGCTGATAAATCAAAGCTCAATACAAGCTTATACAATCGATTTAATAATACTAGAATAGACCTAAATAAAAGTGTAATTGAGTTAAATCAGTTTTTATCAAGCTATGTACGAGACTATCAGCAATTTGTCCAAAATACATTGAAAAATCCATTTATGCTTGAATTCGGAGGAGAATACATTTCATATGATTTTGAGCCAATGTATGAAACCGGTTTTTTTTGTGAAAAATGGAATGATTTATTAGATGTATGTCCAGCTTTTTTATATAGTGTGAATGGAAATATTGATAACAAAAAAATACGAGAATGGCTTAGTTCATGTGGTGAAAAACAAAGGGAAGTTCTAAAAACAAAATCGAGAAGTATAGACACTAAGGATATTTCAGGTGCTTATGATTATTTAAATAAGTGTAAGAGAAATCTTAATTCTGCAATTGTTATGATGATAATTGCTACGATTCTTATGTTTATAGGTTTTAATTATTCAGTAGGCTTTTCATTATTGAGTTTTGCGTTTGCCATAATATATCCAATCTTGTCCGTAACTTGGTATCATCAAAAAAAAGTTAGAGCAGAAATATGGTATAGGACATATAGTCAACAGGCTGATGCGATAACCTCTATAAATGTGCTAATAAGGCAAGTGAGTGAAAGGGAAAATGATATATATAAAAGGATAGCAAACAGAAATAATTCCAAGTGTATTATAAAATCTGATAATAAATCAGTTAACTCGATTTCATTAGAAGATCCAGATGCTCTTGATTTGACTATAGGTCAAATAATGCTTGCATACTTATCTACATTTGGATATGTATTATTGACTACAGCTGTTCTAGGCTATGTATATTCATCATTTGTTACTGCTTGTTTATATGCCTGTATTTATGGAATAGGTGCTCCATATTTGTTTAGAAAAAAGAAATTCATAAATAGCTGTTATGAATGGACAATAACAACATGTATTGTGGCTGGAATCTCTATGTTTGGCGGTTTGGCATTTGGGAATACATTCCTTGCAACCATGAATTGGATTCCAGTAGTCATAGTCATCGTAATTATAGTATTTATGATAATATCGTCGTTTTAGGAGGTGTACTTTGGAAACAATTGAACTACAACAGAATTTACAAAGATTAGATGCCTCAGCTAAAGGAATGTGGAATGATATAAGTAATCTGAATAATCAAATTGCTGAGTGTGAAATGCAAGCTAATCAATGTCTATATATGGCTAACATGATTATGTCAAGCATATCAGAAGATGATGATTACAATGTTAAGATGGATCAGGCTAGATCCTATATGTCTCAGGCAGAGCAATATAATAGAATGGCGATGAATTATGAAAATGAAGTCACTTCGATAAAGGGTGAACTTCGAAACTGTATAGGACAATATGAGTATTATAAAGGAGAGTGTGAGAATAACATACAAAACTTAAATATAGCAATACAAAAGCTAATAGCTGTTCCAAACTCCAAATACAGTGGAGGTGTAGCAGATGCCCTAGCTAGTGCTAAACAAAAACTATTGCAAAATAATAGATATCTAGAAGGTTGCATAAGTCGCATTAATTCTATACGGCAGATATGTGGGTCTGCTGGAGATAGCAAACAGAAAGTACTAAAGAAATATTAATAAAACATAGTAAAGGAGATTATTGATATGGCAAGTATGGATTCACATGTAAAAAAGGGTACAGATATTCAGAGTGATATTTCAAAAGGTGTTGAAACTATCCAAGAGATGGGAAAGGAATTTCAAGGTGTAAAGGATGCGTTGCAAGGAATGCCTGGTGGTTTAGATGCGGATTTGACAGCGCTTATTCAGAATGTTGAGACTCAAGGAAAAAGTGAAGTCACGGCAGATATTGAATCGACCAAGAGTTCAGTTATTGATCAAGCTAAGACAACAGCAGATACATTAAAGTCAGATGTAACTACGAAAATAGGAGAGAATACAACTGCAAGAGGAAAGCTAGATGGAATCACTAGTAAGTATGGAAAAGATGCTGTTTCACAAGCAAAAACTGCAATTGATGCGAATTCACAAAAGGGTCAGGATTTAATAAAAGATTTAGAAGCTGCAATTCAAAAAGCGGATAGCGATGTTCAGACTGTAAAAGGTAATATTTAGTTAATTTGGAGGAGATGGTCGATGGGTTCAGAGATATTTACATTAAAAAAAATACCAGATTTAACATTGGCTCAATATAGTGCTGAGGAAAGCGGTGGAGTAGATGAGGTTATTCATCAGCACTCTCTTTTTTATAGACAATTGAATCGTAAAGGAATTCTTTTTGATGAGATATATCATTTGATTTATTTATATAATCCATCTGCAAATCCAGGAAATAGATTGAACATCTATTTTAGGGTTGATAGTGATAATGCACCAGTATGTATGGATGAATTTATGAAAGCATCACCTATATCGACATACTTTAAGTTTGAGAAAGATATACCAAATGATAAATTATTAAATGCTACGTTTTCTTGCAGAGCGACAATTGCGAAGCAAGACGGGATGATTATGTCTTCTTTTATAGATAAAAACATGTCCTACTATACTGTGAATCCATGGAAGGCAAATGAGAAAGCTAGACTTATTGGCCTATTCCGAATGATGCAGAGACTCCAAAAACCTGTTGCTTATGTGGTTTCTTTGAAAGCGGTTGATCTGTCTGAAAGTATGAGAGAATCTTTTAGATCTCAAATTCAATTCATACGTACGGCAGAAAAGGCTAACATAGGAAATAGAGATGAGAATGCCGAACAAACTCTAAGAGTATATGACAAATTCTTAGAAAGCCTTAGAACAAATCCACATTTCATATGCAGAATTAGTGCATATGCCAATAATGAGGCATTAGCTAAAATGATATTGGATTCAGCGTCTGCAGAAGCTGTTGAAGAAGGCAATTATAGAATTATATGTGAAAACGGGCAATATAGACCGTTAGTTCCAGAACTATCATTTGGTGAATACTGTATACAGGATGCTCCAAGAGGAATGCGAAAATGGAATAGTTTATTTTTATTGAAAGAAGCGGTTTGTTTCTCTATGTTTCCAGTGTTGTATCCAGGAGAAACGATTGAAATTCCGAAAGAATCAGCTCCAATCTACGAAAAAGATGGTTTGTATCTGGGAAAAGATTCTAGTGGATATGACGTATATTTTCCGCTCAGGTTGTTACCTAAGCATGCTTTATTAGCAGGTGTTCCAGGTAGTGGTAAGACATATAGCATGTTACATTTGTCTTCGCAATTAGCGGGGACCAAAATCAATATACCTATTCTTGTATTAGAGCCAGCAAAAAAAGAATACAGAGCCTTGGCATATAATGAAGATCTTCCAGAAATAACGATTTTTTCGCCAGGAGGAACAGGTTCATTTCCATTAAGGATAAATCCGTTTGAATTTCCAATCGGTTATAAGTTGTCGGAACACATCACAAATTTGTATCAAGTATTTGAAGGAGCGTTTGATTTGACTCCTCCATTACCTATTTTTGTAATGGATGGAATTGAAGAGGTATATAGAGATCATGGATGGTATCCGTTTGAAGTAAATGATGGGAAGCATACTTATCCAACTACACAGGAACTTTTTGACAAGGTAGAGGCTATACTAGAATCAAAAAAATATGAAGAGGATATAAAAAATAATTTGATAACATGCCTTCAGACTAGAATTGGATCATTATTACGTCGTGAGATGGGAAATGTTTTTAATGTTTCAAGTTCAACAATTAGTCCTGAAGAGTGGTTAAATGTCTCATGTGTAATAGAACTAGAATCATTAGGTTCGTATGCAGGTAATTTTTTAACATTATTACTTTTAACAATAATTCGTGAAATGTTAAAACAGAATCCTAAGACATCAAAAGAGAAGCCAAGACATGTGATTTTTTTAGAAGAGGCGCATAATCTAATTGGACCAACAACGGTGGCAAACTCAGAAAATGGTGATACAAAGGTTGCGTCTACCAAATACATAGTGGACATGCTGGCTGAGGTTAGAGCGTTAGGTGAAGCTATCGTTATTGCTGATCAGTTACCAACCGCGCTTGCACCACAGGTTACAAAAAATACTTCGTTGAAATTAGGACATAGAATTACTGCTATGGATGATAGAGAGATGTTAGCATCTACAATGTCTGCAGATGGAGTTCAACTGGAAAAGATGGGTACATTTCAACCAGGACATGCTTTATGTATGTATGAAAATATACAAAAGCCATTTGAACTTCAGATATGCGAATATGGTGCAAAGTCTGAATCTCCTAACAACGAAGAACTGTTAGAATTGCTTAAGACAAGGAAAATATATAATACAATTATGGAAAGGGATTTCCATATTTTAATACAAAAGTTTGATGAAAGAAGAAAGAAGATAATCTCAGAGTGTGACAACATATTAGCAGGGAAAAATAATATTGTTAATGATTTTGTCAAAATTAAGGATTCAAATTGGCAGGGTGCTGAATTGAAGTATGCGTTGATTACGCTGGAGGCAAATGAAATACAATATTGTCGTGAACTAGAAAAAACATGGGATTCTTGGTTGGAACTTATTCTGGAAATAAATGAATATGCCAAGATGAATGTAGTTCAACGAACTTCGGCGAGAAATTACTTATTGGAATCACTTAAGGAATTTTTAAGTATGGCAGATTTGTTTTGTCATGACTTTCCAGATGAGTGTGAAGAGATACCGGTTAGATTGGATCCAATATATGGAAGATATGTTAATAAGATTTCAGAGGCTATATCTTGGACAAGACAAGGGTAGAGTGGTTTCTTGTAAATATATTTGATAAGGACGGTGAGGTATAGATGGGATATGACTCGATTAAAATGAGAGTCGGAGATTATTGTAAAAGTAAAATAGAAAATGATGAAGAAGACATGATACTAAGCCGAGACGAAATGCAACTTGATACTGTGTCGCAAAGTGTATTTAGTTTAGATTCTGATTTACAAGATAAAATTAATTCTGTTCGAAAAGAGTATGAAAGTGAAAGGGCTAGAATTGATGGTAAGAAAGTAGAACTTGATGCTGAAAGAGAAGACTTGTCTAGTTCGATAACATCTGAGGTGGGTAAATTGTCAGAGGCTGATAGTAAGTTGGAAAAAGTAGGAACCATGAAATATGGGAAGGCAGCTGACACCGCCAAGAAAAAGTGTGAAGAATACATAACCCAATTAGAAGGACTCTTAGATGAATTAGGTGGAGAATATTCTGCAGATATAAGTTGTGATACACAAAGTAGTTTTACAAGGAACGATACTACATTAGAAGATGGCGATAGTATACAAGGAAGAACAGATAATCAATTTGCAAGTGTAAGTAATCCAGTATATGGTAATGGCGAATTCACACCTTTGTTAATGACAGCTCAAACAATTCAAACTGTTTTTTTAGCAGGGAAGGAAGTTGACGTATTTGATCATCCTTTTGAGCCAAATAATTATAGAATCTGTAATCAGGGAAGTGCATATCCTACAGGACCACAAGGAACATGTGGGTGTTGTTCTTGTGGAACAATAATCAATAAGTCTGGCGGAAATACCAACGAGCATGAAATTGTGGCTTATGCATGGAATAATAAACTTTGCTCTGATAGTGGAGGAACTAGTCCAAGTAGTTGGGTCGATATTTTGAATGGTGCAGGTATTAATAGTCATGATACTTCAGGTGCAGCATTACCAGAACTTGCGGATTATGTTGAGCAAGGTCACGGAGTTATTATTGGGGTAAGTGCATGTACATATAATCCACAGATGTATGGTCATTACTTTCCAGGTGTTGCAGATGGACATGCTTTAGTTTTAGAAAGCGTTGTAAGAGATCATAAGACAGGAGAAATATTAGAATATGTGGTATCTGATTCTAATGGAAAAAGTAGAGATGATGCATGTCATCGCGTTCCGGCCTATGTGTTAGAAAAAGCATTCTCTCGTAAACATAAGGCATCTGTCGTTACAAATGATGTCATTTGGTAGGAGGTTTATTATGTTAGAAGATAGATTTCAAAATGTATATTCGCAAGTTGAAATAGAACTTGCTCAATCGTTTCCTGTTATAAATTGCAATTGTGAAATAATATTTTTTTACACAACCTCACCAAACGATGAATATAGCTTTATTGTGAACAAGATAAATTATGTTTTTGAAAGAAATATTAAAACCGGCGAGATTAGACAAGTTGAATTGAATGAGATAGAAAAAAAATTAGTAGAGGAATGTCGTGGTGAGATAATTAGGCCTTTAATAATGGATGATGAAGCATATGAGGCTGAGGAGATATATTATAAAAACTATGAAGCTATATATGATTATATTTCAGCGGGGAAGGACATTGAATTTCAAATTTTAAATGAGCTGATGAGAGAGTTTGATAGACTTATTCCTGATGGGAAATTAAAGAATCTATATAAAATACTAGGAAAACAGCTTTTTGAATTAGCATAGCTAGGAAGGGTGAGAGAATGGATAAGTTATTAGCAAATAAGCCTAGACAGTTAAATGATGAACGAAAAGAACTATTTGCTTTGATAGATAGATTTGCGAATAGCATAAAAGAATATCAGGGTGGATATGCACAACTAATAAAAAAAGTCAATGATGATATTAATGTGCGTGAGAAACAAAAAGGTCAAGCACTAAAAGCTATGTTTGATAGACAGAATATCGAAAAAAATCAGGCTGAAGTCGAGCATGCTAGCAAACTAAAAGCATTAAATAGAAGAATAGAAGAATCCAAGGTACAAGCTACAAAGAAAATAGAAGATTTAGAAAATAAATGTCGAGACGCTATCAGCAGTGAGCAGAGTAATTTAAATGGACAAAAAAATAGTGATGATAGAAAAATTAAAGAATATAGAAACATATTAGCAGAAATAGAGAAATCTATAACTAGAGTAAAAACTATTATGGGATATACTTTTACCGGCGAATCAAAGTTTGAAAAGGTAAGTAAAAGTATCAAAGTGGAAACCACTAATGTTAGTGACGCAAAAGTGGCGCTTAGTTATTTATCTAAGGATTCTATTTATAGTGCTGAAAAATTAACAGTGGTTGTTCGTGATATAACAGAATCTTTACCTAAAAAAATAATTTTTAACAAAAAAAGGACTGAAGCAATTAAGGAATTGCTTGAATTAAAGAATAATGTTGAGGCTTCGATAAAGACAATTGAGAAGGAAATAAGGAATACTCGGCTTACAAGGGATAGAGCTTTTGAACAGAAAACTAGGAGCATAAGGGAGACTTGTAATAGAAATAAGCAAGATGTAATAGAAAGACAAGATAGAGATGTAAAAGCAATTCGAACTGAAATAGACAAAGAGAACGGAATATTTACAAATAAGCTCCAAAGTTTCATAACAAAGCAAAAAAAAGAATATAATGAACTTAAAAATCATCACGCATCGCAAATTTTGACTGCGAAGAATAACTGGAAGGCACAAATTCAGCAGTATAATGACATATTTGTGAAAAAAATGGATGAAGATTATCCAGCAGATAGAATGAATGCATGGATTAAGCAGTTTTGGTATCATCCAAGGAATGTTGAACAATATAAAATGATTTGTGATGATGTTAATTTAAATGTTCTAATTGGAATGGCCCAAATTGATATTTCTGATTGGGTTACAGGCCCAACAGCGAAGATAGTTGGAGGTGTACTACTTAAGTATGCTTTATTATTCGGATTAAATAAAGAAGAAGCAAATGAATCACTTAAGCAAAGAATTATTAGATTACCTTATACTATTTCTATCGAAAATGGTGATTCTGTTCTTTTTTCTCATGATGAAGCTTCTGGAGAAAGAGCGAATGCAATCTTAAATTCAGTAGCAATGAGAATGTTGAATTCAGTATCTGCTTGTATGATGCGATTTATACTTTTTGACGAAGTTGGGTATGGATCATTTAAAGAATTAAAATCTATTGACCCAGCAGAGTCTAATACTCAGCGCATGATGGTTAAAAGTATAATATATGGAGAAGGAAAAAATGAATCTGAGATGAGTTCTTTGCTTTCAGAACTTGATAATTCTTTTTCTAGAATTGAGGGCCAGAGGAGCAACTATTCATCAATTCGTGAGTTTAACCAAAATAATCCGCTGAGTAAAAAGAATTATCAGCCTATATTGATGTCGAATTATCCTAGTGGACTTAAAATAGAAGGATTTAAAATTTTAAGTAAAATAGTGTCCAATTGTTCAAAGTGGGGGGGAACTGTTTTTTTGGCACAGCCCGATAATATGACAAGTTCATTAAAACCAGAATTGTTAAGTGCAAAAAGTGAACTTGATAAAAAATTGTTATCTTTTAGAATTGAGAATGGAAAAAAAGAAATAACTTTATTAAATTCTTCTTCTTTATGTGAAAAAAGGGCAAAGATTTTCTTATATGGACTGCCAGATAAGGATACTAGAATGAATAACATAGCACCAGATTTACGTAAGAGAAGTGTTGAAGCAAGCAAAGTCAAGATTAATTTAACCGATGCAAGAGATATTTTCCTTCCAAAAGAGAAATGGTTTAAGGAAAAATCTGATTACGGTATTTCAGTTCCAATTGGGTATGAAGAGAATGGTATTCCGTATGAGTTACAATTTGATGATGCTCACGTAAATGCTATTATAACAGGAAGAACAGGTTCCGGAAAATCGAATTTGGTACATGCTTTTATAATGGGTACATTGATGCGATATTCTCCAGATGAAGTGAAGATTTATCTTATTGATTTCAAGAATGCTACAGATTATAGCGTTTATGCTAAAAGGTATTATTTACCATCATTTGCATCAATTAGTCTTGCAGATGATCCTGAATTTGCACTTTCTATTTTAGAATCAATAGAAAAAGAAGTAAAAAGTAGAAGTAGTGTAATATCTGATTCTGATACTAAGAAGATAGGAACCTCGACCAATAGAAAATTGTGTAGAATATTGCTTATTATTGATGAATTATATGTGTTGGCAGAGAAAGCATCCGATGAATTAAGAAAACAAATAATGGATAAGATTGATACGTTGACGCACCAAACACGAGCATATGGTATACATACGATTGTGTGCGGACAGGATTTAAATAAGCTTGAGCGATATGACACAGTCATGGAACAATGCGCTACTAGAATAGCATTACATTGTTCTGATGAACAGGTACAAGGTTTGTTTGGAGATGATGGCATAACGACGATGCATTCTATAGATTCTGATGACAGAGGAACAGCTGTATTTTCATCAGATGGCGGAAAAACCTCGGGTAAAGAAAGAACTGTATTGGTTGAAGATGATAAGCAGTTACAGATATTAAGTGATATTTCAGATTATTATCTGAGCGAAGGCAGACTGGATAAAACGATTATTGTTCATAGTAAGATTAAAGATAATCCTAATAATCCTTTACAATTATTTGTGAGTCATGGAACTTCACAATATGAAGGAATATGCATAGGGGAACCTATAATATTAGGTGGAAGCAATACTATTAAGCCATTAGGGAATGTATGGATTGCAGGAGGTAATGTTAGCGAGAATTCATATCATGCAGCTCAAAGCGTTACATTTTTTAGTCTCTATTCTATTTTGCTTAATAAAATTGAGAATGATAATGTGACTATCTTATGTAGCAATTGTGCTGATCAACAAACTAGAAACATTGAGGATGAGGAAAAAGATTTATTTGGACAATTGGCTGTGTCATACCCAAATTTGTTTATATATGACAAAGGGGAAGAGCTTTATAAGACATTAGATATGTTACTAGATGAAGTTGATAAGCGAAAAAGCAATGCTCAAAGATGTCAAAATGAAGTATGGTGGTTTGTTGTTAGACCTGAAATGATAAATAATCTTTCTCAGACTTTTGTAACTGACTTTAAAGAATTACTTTCTGGAGGACCTAAAGTCAATATTCACGTTATTTTATGGAATTATGATGTGAAACAGGCGCAAGAATTGCAAATTAACAGAAATATGTTCTCAGAGCGAATTTGTTTAGAAATGAACAGTGATGATATGCGTGCTGTTAACGGAACCGAATTGAAACCAGCTCCAAATGGTTATAAGGTAAGTGTTGTAGGAGCAAATACAATTAGATTTCGTGCATTTGATCTTCCAGAAGGGCTTTGGATGAATCAATTGTTTGAAAGATTAAATCTGATAGATCGTGGAAGATGAGTCTACTATTGTGAATATTCTTGTGCGCTGAAATCGCACTTCCGAAAATTTGGGAATCGGAGTTTCGGTACTCGGAAATCGTCTATTTTGTGCTTGATGACTTACCCATTTCTGTTAGGATATTTGTCAGGACCTTGCCGCATCTGCGGTGCGGTAAATACTAATAGAGTGATTACGCGGTGCGTAGCAGTCTTTACAAATGTCTCAACAGAAATTATGATTCGGCATGCACAAAAGCGGATTTAAAAAGTGATTTCCATATCACTGGACAATTGATGTAAAATCATCTAGAATATTCAAGTAAAGTTATTCAGCAAAACAAGTAGCTAATTGAGTGAGGCTAAAATATGCCAAATATGCAAGAGGCAATTGAAAAAGCAATTCAGATATTTGGTCTTCAATTATTAATGGATAAAGATAAATTAATATTCATGTTAGAAGATTTAGTTCCATATTTACAAGATGATTTAGCTTATATTGAAAAAATGTATAGTTTGGAAGTTGGTAGAATCTTATTTGAAAAATGGAATGCATCAGTTAAGTCTGAATACACATTCGCTGATGTGAAGTTATTTTTATCAGAAAATGAAGGCTTTAATGATAAATGGATTAAAAAGTTTATTTCATTTTTTGATGGTTTAAATTTAGCACAATATGTTAAAGGGAGCCTTTTATCTGAAGAGAATAATAGTCAAATTGTTGATGACTCAAGAAGAGAGAATTTAAGGATCCAGGGTCAGTTTGAAGAAAAATGGAAAGAAATTCTTCGGAAGGCGATATTGAAAAAAAATCAATTATTTTTTCAACCTGAGATACCAGAGAAAAAATTAGTGAAGTTATTAAACCGTCAGAAAAGTTTAGATATAACAAGAGAACAAGTTATAGCGGTTTTGCTTTATGATAATGGAATATGGGGAAGCGATGGAATCGTACTATCAGAATATTATATGTTGGAAGTATGCCAAAAAGAGGCGATTAGTATTCCGATTGCAGATATTAAGGATGTGAAAACATACCTTTCGGGGAAAGGCGTTGCGATTAAAGTATTGTTCAATGATGGTACGATTATACCAACAAGTATATCGTCTGAAAAATATAACATTAGTGCTATTATGGAATATTTACAAGGAGCTATGAAAAAATGTCGATGATAAAAATTGGAAGTATAATTACATTAGAAAATGAAGATGAATATCTTATATTGGAACTGCTTGAAGATAATGGAAAAGAATATGCATATGCAACCGAAACCGGAAAAAATGAAGAAATAAAAGGACACTTTGTTGTTTTTGAGATTGTGAAGGAAAATGATGAAGAGTATGTGCATTTGATGTCTGATATTGATAAACAGACAGTGTTACTAGAAAAATTTCAGAAAAAATTATTGATAAAATCTAAAAAACAAACGAAAATAGGATATATTACGATTACGGTTGTACTTGTGCTGTTTGCATTGTTTTTGTTTTTAGCATTTCATTTTGAATCTGTTTTACGTGTCGTTTTTACTGCTTTGTCGCTAATTATGTGCGTGCAGATAATTTCAATTGTCTATGCTATTGTTAAAGGAATTAAACAACAAAAAGAAATTAGAACATCTATTACTAATTACGAGAAAACAAATTGGTAATTTATAGATTTAACTAGGGTTTATGATACAAGAAAAATTCATTTTTATGCGAATTGATAAAGAGATATATTTAGTAGGAAGGAGTTGATGTCTTTTGAGACATCTGATATGTGTATGCAAAGTTTTCAAGATGCTGTGATGAAAGCAATAAATATTGGAAGTCCTAATATTCTTGAAAACAAGCATTTGTTTTTGAATATTATTGAGGATTTAGTTCCATATCATGAGAATGATTATAAATTTCTAAAAAAGACATTAGACAAAGATTTAGGCGCTATACTCAAATCAGCATATGAATCTAATGAACAAGTGGAACAGTATTTTCAAGATGTTTTAAATTATCTATTAGAAGAGGTGGGCTTAAGTGAAAAAAAAGCAACTCAATTTATGGATTATTTTGCTTTTTTAAAAGGAGAATGGGTTGAAGACATTCGATTATCACAGAATATTAGTGATGGTCAAAATTTGTCTATAGTAAATAGAACTGATAATGATAGAGATTCTGCACATAGTATATTAAAAAGAATAGAAGAGGATTTAGAAAAAGGTAATGTTGTGGGAGCTATAAAGATATTTGAGAGTTCGGAGTGGCTGCTGATTTCTTTAGAAGACTATGCATATATTTGTTTACTCATAGGAGAATCATTAGAAGATTACGACCCTAAAGATGCAATGATTTACTTTAAAAAGGCAGCAACTAAGGGCAATTTTAGAGCGATGTTTTTACTTGGATATATGTATGAAAATGGAGAGGGTGTTACCATTGATTTAAGTAAAGCTGCTTATTATTACAAACTTGCTTCAGATAATGGAAATCGAAGTGCACAGCATAACCTTGGGTGCTTTTATTATTTTGGGAATGGTGTTAATAAAGATTATCAATTGGCATTTGAATATTTTCTTAAGGCAGCACAACAAGGAAAAGCTGATTCAATGAAAAATATTGGAGTAATGTATGAGCTTGGACAGTATGTCGCTCAGAATTATGAAAAGGCATTGGAATGGTATAAAAAAGCAGGGGAGAATGGTGATTATGATGCAGAAGGGTATTATAGGTTATTAAGCAAAAAAATAAAAAATCCCCAAAGAGAGAGATGAGGTGCTCCCTCAAAGTTAGACTTTTTGAATCTGTACACATGGATTGCTGAGGAAAATACCCCACTCAAAACAAGGAAAGAATACAATCCTCCTAATTATACTCGCAATCCTCCATTCCCTGCTATGAACTTGCTCAGATTGTTTTTGCATAGTCTAGTGTAAGGGAAAATGTATGTGTATACAAAAAGTGTATTATGCTGGTGGTTATTTGCAGGATGAATCCTGCGACGCTTATTTCGGCGAAGATTATAACTTCTATGAAGGAAATGATTTCGACTACAACAGAGATAAGCTCAAAGGATGCATTGCTGGAGAGAATTATGAATATATACATCGCTTTCCCTACATGGAAGATTGTGAAAATTTCAGGTATCCGATTTGCAATGGATATATTCGCAAAAGTGAAGAGGGAAAAGGCTGTTATGAGGTATACGAAGTAGACAGCACAGAGAGCGGAATCTATTATGAATGTATTGGCTGGCTTGTGCCCGGGCAGGCCACTGATTCCAAGGGAATACGTCGGAGTGGATATGATATTTTGGGATGGAGACCGGAATATGCGGGGTGGATGTGGGTAGGTTTTACAGATGGAATCCCCGCAGTTGGAGCAGCCTATATCCTCCTGATGCGAAATGACAGCTATTTTTGGAAAAAATCCGAAGTCTTGTATTATCAGGGAAAACGCTGGAAGATAGGGGAGCCCAAGCCGACCGGGACCCCGGACAGAGGCACCAGATTCCGGCGGAAAGATACTTCTGTTTAGCAAAAGAAATGTGTGTGGAGAAGCGGATATGAAAGCACTTGTGATACCGGATGTTCATTTGAAACCGTATATGTTCAAGGAAGCGGCTGAATGGATGAGAAAAGGTGTGGCGGATCGGGCAGTATGCCTGATGGACATCCCGGATGACTGGAACAGGGAATATGACATTGAATTGTATGCGCAGACTTTTGACGCGGCGATCTCTTTTGCAAAGGAATTCCCCGACACTCTGTGGTGTTACGGGAATCATGATCTATGCTATCTGTGGAATGAGCGGGAATCGGGATACAGTCGGGCGGCAGCCTATACGGTCAGAAATAAACTGGAGGAACTTAAGGAGGCATTGCCGGCCGGGAATCAGATTCGGTACATACAGAGGATCGATGATGTATTGTTCTGCCATGGCGGCATCTTACAGGCATTTGTAGAGGAAAATGTGAAAAATACAGACTCTGTGGACCAAATCATCGCAGAGATAAATACCATGGGACCGGAGCAGCTATGGAGCAGCGCCAGCCCCATCTGGTACCGCCCGCAGTATCATCAGGAGACAATGTATGAAGAAGACAGCCTTTTACAGGTTGTTGGACATACACCGGTGGAGAAAATATACAGAAGCACCAATGTGATCTCCTGCGATGTATTTTCCACCTATCGTGACGGACACCCCATCGGAACACAGAAATATCCAGTGATCGACACCGTGGAAAAAATTTTATGGAAAGAAGTATAAGCAGGCCAGATGATGAAAAGACCTTGACATTTCCGCTATTCCGGTATTATCATATCAAAGTAAAGGCAATGAACGTGCACAGTAAGATTCTTTTTTCCTGACAGAGAGGGAAGTTCACCGGCTGAAAAGCTTCCTGAGGTTCAAGCAGAATCGAAATTCCCACGCGAGCCGCATACCGGAAGAATGGAAGATTTGGTAGGGTATGACGTTTCCTCACTCGTTACGTGAGTTAAGAGTCTTATCGTGAATGTAAAGATAGCTTCAAGAAGTTTTCATTTTTCACATAAGGAATTTGGGTGGTACCGCGGATATAAAATTCGTCCCAATGGGGTGAATTTGTATGCGCGGTTTTTTGTAACTATTCAGAGCCAATGGCGAAGCAGCCTCAATGAGCAGAGAACAGGTAAGCCTGTTCTCCAAGTAAGCATCGCAGATGCGATTTTGCGAATGAGGCTCTGAATAGTTACAATATGAAAATGCAATACACACCCAGGCACAAGTAAAAACACGTGTGCAACAAGGCACAGTGTGCAGAATAGCACAGTGTGCAGAATAGCACACAGAAATGAGGAGTAAGATGGCAGATTTAAACGAATTGAATGAAAAAGTCGAACAGATCAAAGCCGACATCCGGGAACAGCTGGAGAAGATCGAGAACACCAAGGGTGTCTACGAGTACAAAAAGACCATTCTCGACAAGAACGGTATTATCGGCGGACTGATGAAGCAGATGGGTTCCGTGCCCAAGGAAGAGAAGGCTGACTTCGGTAAGAAAGTCAACGAACTGAAGAACTGGGCAAGCGAGCATTTCGATGAGCTGAACGCGAAGTTAAAAGAAAAAGAGATGGAGCTGCGCTACGAGAGTGAGAAGATCGATATCTCCATGCCGGCAAAGAGCCGCAAGACCGGTAACCTCCATCCTGTAACCCAGGTGCGTAACCAGCTGATCGATATCTTCGCATCCATGGGCTTCAGCGTATATGAAGGAACCGAGATCGAGACCGATTATTACAACTTTACCGCACTGAATACCCCGCAGGATCATCCCGCAAGAGATATGCAGGATACCTTCTACCTGTCTCCAGAATTCCTGCTTAGAACCCAGACTTCCGCTGGTCAGGTTCACGTGATGGAGAGCCAAAAGCCTCCTATTAAGATCTTAAGCCCCGGTAAAGTATTCCGTTCCGATGATGATGCGACCCATTCTCCGATGTTCACCCAGATGGAAGGTCTCGTAGTGGACAAGACCATCACTTTGTGCGACCTGAAGGGTATGCTGGAAGTACTGGTACAGAAGATCTTCGGTGAAGGTACCACCACGAGACTGCGTCCGTCTTACTTCCCGTTCACCGAGCCTTCCGTAGAGGTCGATGTGAGCTGCTTCGCCTGCGGTGGCTGCGGCTGCCGTCTGTGCAAGGGTACCGGTTGGATCGAGGTACTGGGTGCAGGTATTGTAAATAAGAAGGTGCTGGAGAACTGCGGCATTGACTCCGAGGAGTACAGCGGACTGGCATTCGGTATCGGTATTGAGCGTCTGGCAATGTTAAAGTACGGTATTAACAATATCAAACTGTTATATCAATCTGATATGCGTGTACTGGATCAGATCAATGATGACTAAGATCACAGGAATATGATTTTAAAACAGTAACGATGCAAGGAACATTACGAGAGGATGTCGTACAAGACGGCATCGAAGGAGGTAAAAGATATGTTAGTACCACTTAGTTGGTTAAAAGAATATGTGGATATAGATGTAGAAGCCAAAGAACTGGAAGAGAAACTTTTCTCCTGCGGTTTTGAGGTAGAGGAATCCTACGAAGTAGGTAAGGACATCAGCGGCGTGGTAGTCGGACTGGTAGAAGAGTGTGAGCCCATCCCAGAGACCCACTTACATGTATGTAAGGTAAACGTAGGCGGCGCAGAGCCCCTGCAGATCTGCTGTGGTGCGGACAACGTACATGCAGGCGGCAAATACCCCGTAGCACTGGAAGGTGCACAGGTATATGCTACCGCCAAAGATCATGTGACCATCGAAGGTACCATGAAGATCAAAAAAGGCAAGCTGCGCGGCTATGAGTCCTGCGGTATGTTGTGTTCCGGTACCGAGCTGGGACTGACTGAGGATCTGTACCCCGGTGCAGGCTACAACGGACTGCTGGTACTGCCGGAGGATGCTGAGGTCGGTGCGGACGTAAAGCCCCTGTTACAGTTGGATGACTGGATCTTCGACATTGCCATTACCGCCAACAGGCCGGACTGCGAGAGCATCTTCGGTATTGCCAGAGAAGTAGCGGCGATCCTGAACAAACCCGTGAAGACTCCGGCACTGGATTACACCGAGAGCGGCGTTACCAAGGACGGTTTCACCGTAACTGTGGATGCTCCGGATCTGTGCCCCAGATATATCGCACACTATGTAACGGATGTAAAAATCGGCGAATCCCCCGCATGGATGAAGAGACGTCTGGCACTGGTAGGCATCGGATCTATCTCCAACGTGGTAGATATCACGAACTACATCTTAAAAGAGCTGGGTCAGCCTATGCACGCATTTGACTCTTCTTATATTGAAGGCAATGCCATTCATGTAAGACGTGCCCATGACAAAGAGAAGATTGTGACTTTGGATGAAAAAGAGTTTGAATTAAACGAAAACAACCTCGTCATCTGCGATGGTGTAAAGCCCGTAGCTTTAGCCGGTATCATGGGTGGTTTGAACTCCGAGATCCGAGACACCACAGAGGCTGTCATCTTCGAGTCCGCAAAATTTGCAAGAGACAATATCCGTAAGAGCTCCAGAGCACTGGGACAGTCTTCCGATTCTTCCCAGAGATATGCCAAGGGCGTGGATGAGTATGCTACCGTTATGGCAAGCAAGAGAGCACTGCATCTGATCGAGGAGCTGGGTTGTGGTAAAGTATCCTCTACCCACGTAGAGGCAAACACCGGCAACTCCATCGAGCCTACCGGGATGAAGGCGAGCATCAAGAAAGTAAACGGCGTACTGGGTATTGAAGTACCTACCGCTGATATTGAGAGAATCTTAAAGTCTCTGAACTTCCAGCCCGTGATTAACGGTGATGAGCTGACCATCCAGGTACCCGCATATCGTGAAGATATGGAATCCTATCCCGATATTGCAGAGGAAGTGATCCGTATGTACGGTTACGACCATGTAACTCCGACTTTCCTGAAAGCAGCAGCCGTAACCAGCGGCGGTATGAATACGAAGCAGAAGACTGAGCTTAAGATCAAGAGAGCACTGTGCGCACAGGGCGCATTTGAGGGCGTACATTACTCCTTCTTCTCCCCTTCTGATCTGAACCTGTTAGGCCTGCCCGAGGATGCACCGGAGAGACATGCGATCCGCCTGATCAACCCGATCAACGAGGATCTGTCCCTGATGCGTACCACTCTGGCTCCCCAGATGATCCACGCCATCGCCCGCAACCAGAAAAACGGTTGTCTGGAAGGCAGAGTATACGAGATCGGCAATAAATTCATCCCTAAGGATCTGCCTTTGACCGAGTATCCCGATGAGAGAGAGACCATCTGCATCGGTATCTGGGGTAAGGAAGAGAATTTCTTCACCCTGAAAGGTCTGGTAGACACGGTAGCAGAGACACTGTTCATTGATTTCGAATATGTAGAGGACAAGAAGACCTTCCTGCATCCTTATCGTACTGCAAAGATTCTGTACAACGGCGAAGAGATTGGCTACCTGGGTCAGCTGACCTACGAGATCCAGAAGGAAGAAGATATGCGTGAATCCGCATACATCGCAGAGATCGATCTGAAAGCCCTGCGTCCCGTATACGGCAAGGTTCCTACCTTCGCACCGATCTCCAGGTTCGCCAAGGAGACCAGAGACCTGGCACTGGTAATGAGCAAGTCCGTTACCTGTGGCGAGGTAGAGAAGGCCATCGCGGAAGCCAGCAGCTTCGTAGAGTCTGTAGAACTCTTCGATGTCTATGAGGGATTACAGGTGGGACCCGAGAAGAAGTCCATGGCCTTCACCGTAACCTTTGCCCCGAAGGAGGAAGAATTCACCACAGAGGCAGTGGACGGCTACGTGAAGAAGATCTTGAAGAATCTGAACAACAAGCTGGGTGTGGAACTCAGATCCTAAAGCGGTAAGCGATAGAAGAAATAGAGTAGTCATTTTCGAAAAGATATGATAAAATAGCAGTTGCAGGCGCATTTCGCGCAGGCAGCTGCTATTTTGCGATGGGGTGCTGAATAGCTACGTTATTTTAATTTATTAGAAGATGCCAACGGCATCAGTGAGGTAGATAGATATGACAAAAGTAATTGGTGTAAGATTTCGTACAGCGGGCAAGGTATATTTCTTCGATCCGTTGCAGCTTGAGATAAAGAGAGGCGACCACGTGATCGTGGAGACTGCCAGAGGTATTGAGTTCGGCACGGTCGTTGCGGGAGTGCATGAGGTGGAGGATGACAAGGTGATCCAGCCGCTGAAGCCTGTGATGCGGATCGCCGGAGAGAGAGATATCGAGCAGGAGGCTGCCAACAAAGAAAAAGAGAAGGAAGCCTTCAAGATCTGTAAAGAGAAGATATTAAAGCATGGTCTGGAAATGAAGCTGATCGATGCGGAGTATACGTTTGATAACAATAAGGTATTATTCTATTTTACAGCAGACGGACGTATCGACTTCCGTGAACTGGTCAAGGATCTGGCAAGTGTGTTCAAGACCCGTATCGAGCTGCGCCAGATCGGCGTCAGGGATGAGACCAAGATACGCGGCGGTATCGGTATCTGTGGACGACCTCTGTGCTGTCACAGCTATCTGTCGGATTTCGTGCCGGTATCCATCAAGATGGCGAAGGAGCAGAATCTGTCCCTGAATCCCACCAAGATCTCCGGTGTCTGCGGCAGACTGATGTGCTGCCTGAAAAATGAGGAAGACACTTACGAAGAACTGAACCGCAAGCTTCCTGGTGTGGGTGACTATGTCCAGACGGCAGATGGACTCCACGGCGAGGTACAGAACGTCAACGTACTGCGTCAGTTGGTCAAGGTACTGGTAGAAGTCGGTGACGAGAAGGAACTGAAGGAGTACGAGGCAGACACTTTACAGTTCAAGAGACGCCGCGGCAAAAAGGGCGGTCAGGAATTGTCTAAGGAAGAGCAGAAGGAACTTGAGAAGTTAGAGGAGATCGAGGAGAAGGAAGAAGCGGAAGAACGCGCAGAAAAACGTGCAGAGCAGCGCCCGGAGCGTCAGGACCGCAGAGAACAGAGAGCCGACAGCGAGAATCGCGGGGATAACCGCAGACGCGACGGACGCAGAGACGACAACCGCAGAAATAATAACCATGGTGAGAATCAGAATCGTAATGATAACCGTGGAGAAAATCGGAACAACGAGAATCGTGGTGACAACCGCAGAGACAATAACCGTGACAACCGCAGGGATAATAACCGCGGCGACAGACGCCGTGAGAATCGTCCGCAGAACCGTCCGGAGCAGGTAAGAGAGAACAGCGATGCTCAGGGTGCAGAGCAGTCCGGCAGTCAGGGGCAGGCACCAAGAGACAATTCCTTCCGCAGAAGACCGAGACACGGTGGCAGAAGAGACGGCAACAACGGTAATAACGGTAACGGAAGAAAACCGGAGAACACGAATGAAGGTTGAACTGAAGGATAAAGAACGAATTGATGACCTTCAGCGGAACGGTTATCAGATCATACAGAATCCGGAGAAATTTTGTTTCGGTATGGATGCGGTGCTTCTGACAGGATTTGCCCATGCCAGAGAAAAGGATACGATGCTTGACCTTGGCACAGGCACTGGGATCATCCCGCTTCTGATGGAGGCAAAATACCACTGTTCTCATCTCACCGGACTGGAAATCCAGGAGGAGAGCGCAGATATGGCGAGACGCAGCGTGGCACTGAATGACCTGCAGGATCGCATTGACATCGTGACAGGAGACATCAAGGAAGCAGACCAGATTTTCCCGGCTGCTTCCTTTGACTGTATTACCTGTAATCCTCCGTACATGATCGGACAGCATGGATTGACGAACCCGGAGGAACCAAAAGCAATCGCCAGACACGAAGTGCTCTGCACGCTGGAGGATGTGGTCAGCAGGACAGCAAAACTGTTAAAGCCCGGCGGACATTTTTACATGGTACATCGCCCTTTTCGGCTGGCGGAGATCATGACCATGTTGGTAAAATACAAACTGGAGCCGAAACGGATGCAGCTTGTATATCCCTACATCGACAAGGAGCCCAATATGGTGCTCATCGAGGCGGTGCGAGGCGGCAAACCCCGCATGACGGTGGAGAAGCCGCTGATCGTATACCAGGCGCCGGGAGTATATATGCCGGAAATATATGATATGTATGGATATTAGATAGTTAAGATATTGTAACTATTCAGCACACCATCCACCGTATAATTATGTCAAATGTTCTTACGAATGCGAGCATTCGCCATACATAGTGACATGATATCATGGCTTTGAATAGTTATAGACTACTATGATTTGGAGAGGAGGCAGGAGCTCATGCCCGGAACTTTATATTTGTGTGCAACCCCCATTGGCAATCTGGGAGATATGACACCGCGGGTGGTGGAGACCCTGCAGACGGTGGATGTGATCGCGGCGGAGGATACCCGTAACAGTATCAAGCTGCTGAATCATTTCGACATCCATACGCCCATGACCAGCTACCATGAGTACAATAAAGTAGAGAAGGCACACCAGCTGGTAGGACAGCTGTTAAACGGACAGAACATTGCGCTGATCACTGATGCCGGTACCCCGGCGATCTCCGATCCCGGCGAAGTACTGGTGCGGATGTGCCAGGAGCAGAATGTTCCCGTCACTTCCCTGCCGGGTCCTGCGGCCTGTATTACAGCACTGACCTTATCAGGACTCAGTACAAGAAGGTTTTGCTTTGAAGGATTTCTGCCTGCGGATAAAAAGGAAAAGAAAGCGATTCTGGAGGAACTGAAGACCGAGAGCCGTACCATGATCCTCTACGAAGCACCCCATCATCTGATCCGGACACTGGAGGAACTGTATGCGGCACTGGGGGAGCGGCGGATCACGTTGTGCAGAGAACTGACCAAGAAGTTCGAGACCGTATTTCCCACCACTTTGGAAAAGGCGCTGGACTACTACAAGACAGAGGAACCCCGCGGAGAATATGTCCTGGTAGTGGAAGGAAAAAGCCCGGAAGAGAAACGACAGGAAGAGATCGCATCCTGGGAATCCATGAGCATTGAAGAACATATGGCTTATTACGAAGAGCAGGGTATGGATAATAAATCCGCCATGAAGCAGGTGGCAAAAGACAGAGGTGTCGGAAAGCGGGAAATCTATCAGTACCTGCACGGCAACTCATGAAACAGTGAAAATACCATAATGAAACCGAACCAAAACAGACAAAAGCATATGAGGATAATGTAGGATACATCCATGAAAGCATATGCGGAGAGAGGCAAAATGACTAATTGTGACGCATGTGTCAATTATGAATATGACGAAGATTATGAATGCTATTGCTGCATGGTGAATCTGGATGAAGATGAAATGTACCGCTTTTTATCCGGAACCCAGCAGGAATGTCCCTACTTTCGACTGGATGACGAATATGCGGTGGTAAGACACCAGATGTAAGGTAAAAATTCACGAAAGCAAGGTCAAAAAGTCTACTTAAATGGTAGAGAATGCTGATTGTGAAAGTAAAAACCGAGTAGTATAATACGAAGTTACGTACTGAAAAATAGTACGCAACTTCTTTTGTTTGTGTGCAATATAATGATGATGCCAGGGTCAAAAGCCCCGACATCAAAGAAATGAAATACTAAAGTTAACAGGTAGGGTGACAATATCATGAAATATGTGAAACAATTTTCGATTATCCTGGGAATCTCCTTTCTGGCAGAGCTTCTGGAGATCCTGATCCCGCTTCCCATCGCAGCAAGCGTCTATGGTCTGGTGATTATGTTGGTGGGGCTGATCACGAAGCTGATCCCGCTGGAAAAGGTGGAGACCGCGGCGGATTTCCTCGTGGATGCCATGTCCATTATGTTCGTGCCCGCTACCGTGGGAATCATGGCAAGTGTGAATGCTTTAAAAGAGATGCTGCTTCCCATCTGTGTGATCACAGTGGTATCCACGGTACTGATCATGATCGTGACAGGCCGGGTATCCCAGCATATTATCCGGGGGCAGAAAAACAAAGGTGCCGCAGCCATGCAGACGGTCGGAACCGAAGCTGCCGCAGATGATAAGGAGGACAGATAAATGAATGAAATATTGAGCCAGTCTATCTTTTTTGGCATTGCCATTACACTGGTCACCTACGAGATCGGTCTGTGGATCAAACAGAAGACCGGAAAAGCCATTGCCAATCCCTTACTGATCTCCGTAATCCTGATCGTGGCAGTATTGTTATTGTTCCATATAGATTATGAGACCTATGCAAACGGCGCGCAGTATATCAGCATTTTCCTGACTCCGGCAACGGTCAGTCTGGCAGTGCCTCTGTATCGTCAGCTGGAGCTGTTAAAGACTTATCCCAAGGCCATTTTCGGCGGAATCATCGCCGGCGTGCTGACTGCCATGGTGAGCGTTTTTGCTTTAAGCATGATGTTCGGTCTGAATCATGAGCAGTATGTAACGCTTCTGCCGAAGTCCATTACCACGGCTATCGGTATGGGGATTTCTGAAAAAATGGGTGGGATCGTGACCATTACCGTAGTTGTCATCATTGTCACCGGAATCTTAGGTAATATTCTGGCAGATACGATTTGCCGCCTGTGTAAGATCGAGGATCCTATTGCCAAAGGTCTTGCCATCGGTACCAGTGCTCATGCGCTGGGAACTGCAAAAGCCATGGAACTGGGTGAGATCGAAGGCGCCATGAGCAGTCTGTCCATCGTGGTCTGTGGTATTTTGACCGTGATTTCGGTATCTATATTTGCCAATTTTATTTAATGATACCAGGGTAAAAGGTCTAAAGCCGCATGAGCTTGCTCATGGCTGGTTGAAAGACCTTGGGACCCGTCCCCAATATGAGCATAAAAGAGGGATGATAATCCCACGATATGCGAATAGTGGGGAGAATTGTGGAAGTGCATAGCACGGAACAATTCTTAGGTATCATATTTATTGAATATAAAAAAATATCCTGCGCATACTAACCTCGCAAATAAGAAAAAGGAGGTTAACAGCATGAGTGATATTTCAGAATTAGATCTGCAGAATCTGCGCCATCTGATCGGCGGCTTTGACACGACCCGCTGCAAAATGCAGGAGTACGCCAAGGAAGCGGAGGACCCGAAGGTAAAACAGTTTTTTGAAAAGGGTGCCCGCAGCGCTATGGAGAACAAACAACAGCTTATGAAGTTTTTGCAGTAAGGAGGCAGCAGAATGCAGGAAAAGACAATGGTAGCAGATACTCTGGCCGGAATCAACGGCGAGCTGACCCGTTATGCGGGAATGATCGCCCAGTCGGAGAATAAGGAGTTAAAACAGACACTGAAGCAGTTCCGTACGGCCTGTGAGCAGTCCCAGGAGGAACTGTACCAGATCGCCAGAGAGAAGTCTTATTATGTGCCGGCGGAGAAAGCCACCGCAGAAGAAGTGGCACATGTGAGAAGCCTGTTCGCACAGGGAACTCTGTAGATCCGAAGGTAATAAATATAACTTATAAATGTAGTTTAGAGTAAACCTCCCGGAGAATTTATTCCCGGGAGGTTCAGACTGTAGACAAAACGCTTTTGGTCAGCACTCCAGAAGCGTTTTTCTTGTT
>ENA-UOIV01000619-UOIV01000619.1-human-gut-metagenome-genome-assembly--contig:-C59-NODE-619-length-37067-cov-13.577110_pt1 | contig 37067 bp, 34 predicted proteins | sample MGYA00242333_ERZ723880 | MGnify/ENA metagenome assembly ERZ723880 | reverse complement strand
TTAAACGCGGCCCGCGGTCCGGGGGGCCGCTTTTCTTATGGGTCGATCCGCCGCTCGATGGCCAGCGTGCCGTCGGACGCGAAATCGTAAACGTACCAGACGTTTCCGTCCCCGTCGAGGACGCGGCGGTGGGTCTGGTCGACCCGCAGGTCGCCGCGGATGCCCAGCCCGTCCTCCAGCGGCTCCGAAAAGACGATCTCGTCCTTTTCGATGTCGTAGACGTGCGGGCCTAGCATGTTCGTTTCGAGCAGGTAGCGGTCGCTGAGGAAGCCCGCGATACTGGAGTGATGTCCAAAACGGACCTGCCGGTCGGGGTGGGAGGCGTCCAGCCAGTGGAATTGGACGTACGCCCGTTCAAAGAGGCCGTCGCTGACCGCGAACGCCAGGACGTTCCCGTCCGGGGATAGGCAGTCCTGGCGGTTGGCGACCGCAGCGCGCACCCGCGCCAGATCGTCGTAGATCCCCCAAATCTGCTGCTCGGGCCAGTTGGCCTTCAAGACCTCCACCTCCGGGATGTCCGGAATATCCCCCTCGTAGTCGGCGTAGACCTGGTAGTCGTCCTCCTCACCGGTGCTCGTCGAAATGAAGCCGTAGCCGCAGAAGAGCGTCATCGAGCCGCGTCCGAGCTGCTCATACCACACCGGCGCGTCCTCCCCGAAGCAGCGCTTCCACCCGGCGTCGCCGGCGTTGCCGCCGATCCCGTACCAGGGTGCGTGCGCCGCGAGCACCGGGAGCATGTCCCGGCGCTCCTCCGGCAGCGGATACCGCCTGCAGATGCAGATCGACCGGACCTCGCCGCCCGCCTCGCCCTCAAACGCGATGGAAAATTCCCGCGTGCGGTAGCCCGCGTAGCAGACGGGCATGTGGCGGCTCATCCCCGGCGCGGAACGGTCGTCGTCCCGTGCAAAGCCGAACTGCGGCGCGCCGAACGCCTCCCGCACGAGTTCAAACGGGTCGCCGACCGAGATGCCCGCGATCACCGGGGCGGTGGAACGCCCGTCGAAGAGCAGGCGGCCGGACGCCCCCTGCTCCCACAGCGCGTCGGCGGGGTATTTCGCGGCAAACGCCTCCCCGTCGAGCGTGAGGTAGTCCTCCGCCAGCGGGCAGAGCTTCCAGTCCTTCCGCTCGAGAAAGCGGGGCGGATCAAGCCGGTAGGTCCCGCCCGGTTCCGGGCCGGGTTCCGATTTTGATCCCGGCGGTTCGGCGGAGGCGGCGCGCCCGGCCGGGACGGACGCGGATGGCTCCGCGACCGAAGCCGCCGCGGGGGCGGCCTGCGGCGCGCACCCCGCCAAAAAAAGGCAGGCCGCCAGCAGGGCGGCGATCTTCCGCAGTCCCATCCGACGGCCTCCTTTCAGCGCCGCAGCAGGGCTTCCAGCTCCGCGCGGGTAAAGGTGTACTTTTTATCACAGAAGTGGCAGGCCACCTCGGTGGTCTCCTGTTCTTCGGCGAGCTTTTCGAGGTCCTCGCGGCCGATGCTGAGGAGCGCCCGCTCGACCCGCTGCTTGGAGCAGGTGCAGCGGTAACGGACCTCCCGCTCGTCCAGAATCTCGGGGGAAAAGCCCGCGAGCACCGTTTCAATGATCTCCCGGGGTCCCATCCCCTCGTCGATCATTGTCGAGACGGGCTTCACCGCGTTGATGTTCTCCTCCAGCCGCGCGATCGTGTCCTCCCCCGCGCCCGGCAGCAGCTGCACGAGGTAACCGCCCGCCGCCCGCACGGTGAGCTCGGGGTTCACGAGCACGCCGAGCGCGCAGACGGTCGGCGTCTGCTCGCTGACCGCGTAGTAGCTCATCACGTCCTCGGCAATCTCCCCCGAGACGATCGGCACCGAGCCGATCGACGGCTCGGGCAGGCCCACGTCCTTGATGACGGTGAGGGTGCCGTTTTTGCCCACCGCGCCCGCCACGTCCAGCTTGCCGTAGCGGTTGAGTGGAATTTCCACGACGGGGTTGGCGACGTAGCCGCGCGGGTTGCCCCGCGCGTCGGACACCGCGATGAGCGAGCCGGCGGGCCCTCCGCCGGCCAGCCGCACCGTGACGCTGTCCCCCTCGTTTTTGAGCTGGCTGCCCATGATCGAGGCGGCGGTCATCAGCCGCCCGAGCGCGGCCGTCACCGTGGCGGAGGTCCTGTGGACCCGCTCCGCCTCGGCGGCGATATCGGTCGAGTCCACCGCGGTGCAGACGAGCGAGCCGTCCCCCGCGATGGCGCGAATCAGTTTTCCCATATCTGAAAGTTCCTTTCCGTTTCTTATCCCCTGCGGCGCGCCGCGTAGACGGCGCGCTGGGTCGTCTCCCCCACCGGGTCGAAGGTGTCCCCCGCGTAGACCGCGAGCAGCTCGAAGCCGGCGCGGTCGAGAATTCCGGCGAGCGTATCGTGCGAATAGCCGCGCTCGCAGAAGCTCTCCCCCTCCCGCGCGTAAAGGGTTTTCTCCCGCACGAAAAAGTCGAGCGTGATCTCGGTGAGCAGGGTGTCGTCGGTGGCGTTCTGCCACACGCAGTAGAGGTCCCCGAGGTCGTAGACGAAGGTGTTCTGCCCGAGGATTTCCCGGTGCTTGTAGGGGGTGTTCACGTCGAAGACGAAGACGCCGCCCGGCGCGGTGAAGAGGGCCACCCGCCCGATCGCGGCCTCGAGCGCCGTCTCGTCGGTGATGTGGTTGAGGCTGTCGAGCGCGCAGACCGCCGCGTCCACCGTGCCGTAGAGGTCGAGGGAGGAAAAGTCCTGGCAGAGCCAGAGAATTTCCCCCGCGCCCTTGGACGCAGCTTCAGACAGCATGTCCGCGCTGCCGTCCACCCCGATCACGTCGTAGCCGAGGCGGGAAAGCTCGACCGAAAGGCTCCCCGTCCCGCACGCCAGATCGAGCAGGATGGGCTTTTCGGCCACGCTGAGATGCTGCCTGATGACAGAATCGAAATATTGCGCGCGCCGCCGGTAGTCGACCTGCTCCATCAGCCGGTCGTAATAGGCGGCAAAGGCGTGGTAGGGCATCAGTCCTTCACCCGCTCGAAGACCACCTTGTAGCCGTCGCTGCCGTAGTTGAGGGAGCGGTTCACCCGGCTGATCGTCGCGGTGGAAGCGCCCGTCTTGGCGACGATGTCGCTGTAGACGCGCCCCTCGCTGAGCATGCGGGCCACCTCGAGGCGCTGGGAGAGCGCCTTGAGCTCGGGCACGGTGCACAGGTCGTCGAAGAAATTATAACACTCGTCCATCGTTTCGAGGGAGAGGATGGCTTTAAAGAGATAGTCGACGTTCATGTCCTTGAGTTTCGTATTCAAACGATCGCCTCCACAAATGATATTTGCACTGTCTGCATTTTATCATTTTAGTTTACGAAAGTAAAGACTTTTATGCGTGAAAGCGCTACATTTTTTTCGCGCTGCCGCTTCACACTGGGAAAGAGCGCGAAAAACCGGGCGGAAACTCCGCCCGGCCGCTTTCAGAGCTTTTCCAGCAGCTCCGCCTTTTTTGTTTGGTACTCCTCCTCGGAGATCAGCCGCTGCTCATAGAGTCCCCGCAGGCGTTCCAGCCGCCGCTCGATCGGCTCCTCCGGCGCGTCCGCCTCGTCGATCTCGATGCGGCAGCTTGTCACGCCCTTTTTGGAAAAGGCGTTCAGCAGGTTGACCGCCGTGATGACGGCCGCGATCAGCGTCCAGAAGATGCCGAACGGCCCGAAGGCGGGAATCACCATGAAAATACCGAGCAGGACAAAGACCGCGCCGACGACGGCCCCGACGGCCGACTGTCCCTTGCCCGGGCGGACGCGCACCTGTTTTTTCATCTCCGCGCCCCCTCAGTCCTCATCGTTTCGCACGAGGTCCTCGTAGCTCTCCCGACGGACGACGACGCGCGCCCGCCCCTCCCGCAGCATGACCACGGGCGGCCGGGGGATACGGTTGTAGTTGGAGGCCATCGCATAGTTGTAGGCGCCGGTGGCCAGCACGGCGATGATGTCGCCCGCGCGCGCCTCCTGCATCTGCATGTGCTCGCCGATCAGATCGCCCGACTCGCAGCACCGGCCCGCGAGGGTGACGGTGCGGGTCTTGGGCTCTGCGGCCCGGTTGGCGACCATCGCCTCGTAGGGCGCCTGATAGAGGATGTAGCGCGGGTTGTCCCCCATGCCGCCGTCCACCGACAGGTAGGTGCGCACGCCGGGGATCTCCTTGACCGCGCCCGCCGTGTAGAGAGTCAGCCCCGCGGGGCCGACGATCGAGCGGCCCGGCTCGATGACGATGAAGGGGGTGCGCAGCCCGCGCGCCTTGCAGGTGCGCTCGACCGCGCCCGCGACCCGCTGCATATAGCGGTCGTACTGGACGGGGTCGTGCTCGGGCAGGTATTTGATGCCGAAGCCGCCGCCCAGGTCGAGGATCTCGAGCTCCCGGCCCGTCTCCGCCTTCACGTCCGCCATGAAGCCGAGCATCACCTCGGCGGCGTGCTCGAACGGCTCGATGTCAAAGATCTGCGAGCCGATGTGGCAGTGGACGCCCTTGAGGCGGACCCCCTTCATGCCGACGGCCTGCCGGACCGCCTCCATCGCCTCGCCCGTCTCGAGCGCGAGGCCGAACTTGCTGTCGATCTGGCCGGTGCGCACGAAGTCGTGGGTGTGCGCGTCGATGCCCGGCTTGATGCGGAAGAGGATCTCCGCGACCTTGCCCCGGCTGACGGCGAGCTGGTCGAGCAGCATGAGCTCGTCAAAGTTGTCGACGACGATCGTGCCCACCCCGTATTCGAGCGCCTCGATCAGCTCCTGCACCGTCTTGTTGTTGCCGTGGAAAAAGATTCGCTCGGGCGGGAAGCCGACGCTTTTGGCGGTGTAGAGCTCGCCCCCCGACACCACGTCGAGCCCGAGCCCCTCCTCCGCCACGATCCGGCAGACCGCCTTGCAGCAGAACGCCTTGCTCGCGTAGGTCACGAGCCCCCGGCCGCCGTAGTAGCGGTTGACCGACTCACGGTAGCTTTCGCACGCGCGGCGGATCTCGTCCTCGTCCATGACATAGAGAGGGGTGCCGTAGGTCTGCGCCAGCTCGACGGTATCCCGCCCGCCGATCGTCAGGTGTCCGAGGGCGTTGAGCCCCAGGCAGTCGGATACAAACATATGATCACGTCTTTCGTCAGATTTTACATGTCGTCGGCATAGCCGCCCGCGTCCTTCTCGGCCTCGCGCGCGTCCATCGAGGCGCGGTCGTCCTCCTCCCGCGCCTCCTCGGCGCAGTCCCGCTCGATCTCCGCGACGATCGCCTTAACCGCGTCGACCCCCTCGCCCGTCTCGGCGGAGAAGGGAATCTTGATGATCTGGTCGGCGCAGGGCAGCTCGCGTTCCAGCGCGGCGAGGCGTTCCTCCCGCTGCTTCTTGGAGAGCTTATCCGCCTTGGTCAGCACGGCCACGAAGGGCAGCTCCCGGTCGATCAAAAAGTCGATCATCGTCAGGTCGTCCGCCGTCGGCGGATGGCGCATGTCGATGAGCTGGAAGACGACCCGCAGGTCGCGTTCCTGTGCGAAGTACCCCTCGATCAACTCCGCCCAGCGGCGCTTCTCCCCCTTCGAGACCTTCGCGTAGCCGTAGCCGGGCAGGTCCGCGAAGCGGATGCCGTCCGCGTGGAAAAAGTTGATCGTCGCCGTCTTGCCCGGCACCGCCGACACCCGCGCGAGCCCCTTGCGGTTGAAGAGTTTGTTGATCATCGAGCTCTTTCCCACGTTGGAGCGCCCCGCGAAGGCGATCTCGGGCAGGTCGGAGGGCGGAAGCTGCGACGACGTGCCGTAGCTCGCCTCAAACTGGACGTTGTGGTAATTCATGGCTCCCGCCCCTTTCGGTCTGTCATTTATTGTGGAATCGGAGAATTCGCCTTGGAAAGCGGCTCCTTGCCCTCGGAAGCGATCGCGTCGAGCACGGAGGTGCTCGCCTTGGCGCGCGGCTTTTTGACGAGCGCCGTCTCGAGCACCGTGTCGATCCGTTCGGCGGTGATGAAGCGGATATGCTCCTTCACGACCTCGTCGATTTCGGCCAGGTCGGGCTCGTTCTCGGCCGGGATGACGACCGTCTTGATGCCCGCGCGGTAGGCGGCCATCGTCTTTTCCTTGAGCCCGCCGATCGGCAGCACCCGGCCGCGCAGGGTAATCTCGCCGGTCATCGCCACGTCGCGGCGCACCGGGGTGCCCGACAGCGCGGAGATGAGCGCGGTGCAGATCGTCACGCCCGCGGACGGCCCGTCCTTGGGCACCGCCCCCTCGGGAACATGGATATGAATGTCGCGCGTCTTATAGAAGTCGTGCTCCACGCCGTACTGCTCCCAGTGGGCGCGGATATAGCTGACCGCGGCGTGCGCGGATTCCTTCATCACGTCGCCGAGCGAGCCGGTCAGTTCCAGCTTGCCCGCGCCGTCCATGACGGCGACCTCCACCTGGAGCATCTCGCCGCCCACGCTCGTCCACGCGAGGCCGTTGACCATGCCCACCTCGTCGAACGACTGGATGAGCTCGGGCTTGAACCTGCGGGGGCCGAGGTAATCGGTGATGTTCGCGTTGTCGATGACGACCTTTTTCGCGTCGCCCGAAACGATCTGCTTGGCGGATTTCCGCAGCAGCGAGGCGATCTCCCGCTCAAGCTGGCGCACGCCTGCCTCGCGGGTGTAGTTGTCGATGAGCGCGTAGACCGCGTCGTCGGTGATCTTCGCCTTGGAGGCGGTCAGTCCGTGGCGCTTGAGCTGCTTTTGGCAGAGGTGGTTTTTCGCGATGTGGAACTTCTCCTCGCGGGTGTAGCTGGAAAGCTCGATGATCTCCATGCGGTCGCGCAGCGGCCCGGGGATCGTGTCGAGGGTGTTGGCCGTCGCGATGAAGAGCACGTCGGAAAGATCGAACGGCACCTCGATGAAGTGGTCGCGGAAGGCGTGGTTCTGCTCCGAATCGAGCACCTCGAGAAGCGCCGCCGACGGGTCGCCGCGGTAGTCGTTGCCGAGCTTATCCACCTCGTCGAGCAGCATGAGCGGATTCTGGCTGCCCGCCAGCTTCATCGCGTTGATGATGCGGCCGGGCATCGCGCCGATATAGGTTTTGCGGTGGCCGCGGATGTCGCTCTCGTCCCGCACGCCGCCCAGCGAGATCCGCACGTATTTGCGCCCCATCGACTTGGCGATCGAGCGGGCGATCGACGTCTTGCCGACGCCCGGAGGGCCGACGAGGCAGATGATCTGCCCCTTGATCTCCGGCGCGAGCTTGCGCACCGAGAGCAGCTCGAGGATGCGCTCCTTGACCTTCCGGAGCCCGTAGTGCTCCCGGTCGAGCAGCGCCTTCGCCTTCTTGACGTCGATCTTGTCGGCGGTCTTTTTGCCCCACGGTAATTCGAGCACCGTGTCGAGATAGCCGCGGATGACCCCCGCCTCGTTGGAGTTGCCCGGCAGCTTGGACAGCCGGTCGACCTCCTTGCCCAGCTTTTCGGCGGTCTCCGCGTCGAACTTGATTTTGGCGATCTTGTCGTAGTACTCCTGGATCTCCTCCTGGTCGTCGTCCTCGCCCAGCTCGCCCGAGATTGCCTTCATCTGCTCGCGCAGGTAGTATTCGCGCTGGTTCTTGTCGATCTGGCCCTTGACCTTCTCCTGGATGTCCGCCTCGAGCGAGAGGATGTCATTTTCCTCCTCGAGCAGGCGCGCCAGGATCTCCAGCCGTTTGAGCGGGTCGCTCTGGGAGAGGATCGTCTGCTTGTCCTCGACCTCCATCTGCATGTTGCCCGCTATGTACTCCGCCAGGTGCACCGGGTCCTCGCTCACAAGCGCGCTGACGATCAGCTCCTTGGGCATCCGCGGCGTGAGGTAGCAGTATTCCTCGAACAGGTCCTTGACGGTGCGCATGAGCGCGTCGCACATCGCGGACTTGACGCTGCGGGTGATGCGCAGCGGGAACTCCGCGATCATCCCCTCGAAGAAGGGCGACTCGGAGAGCACCTCGATCGTCTTCGCGCGGTACATCCCCTCGACGAGCACCCGCCAGGTGCCCCCCTGGGATTTGATGATCTGCTTGACCTGCGCCACCACGCCGATTTTATAGAGCCCGTCCGCCTTCGGCTCGTCGTCGCGGATGTTCTTCTGCGCGACGAGGAAGATTTTGCGGTCGCCGCTCATCACGCGGTTGAGCGCGAGGATGGACTTTTCCCGGCCCACGTCGAAATGCAGCACCATCTGCGGGAAGAGCACCAGCCCGCGCAGCACCAGCATGGGCATGCGCACCGGTTCCTTCGGTTCGGGCACCTGCGGGGACTTCTTCTCCGCGGGCAGAATTTTTTTATTGTTAAGCTCGCTCATATCGCGGCCTCCATTCTCCGGTAAAATGCTTCTATCTCAAAAAACCTTGCCGGTTTGAGCTATTATTATATCATGCTTTCCCCCCGATGTAAACCGGGGAGCATTACCAGCCAAAGGGGGCTTTCGGGAAAGTCCCCTTTGGAAACCCCCAAAGCTTCATCGGGCCGGCCGCCGCCTTCCGGTACGGGGCTCTGCCCGCGCTTTTCGCCGTCTCTGTCCGCGCCAAAACGCTCTTTGGAAACCCCCAAAGCTTCATTGGGCCGGCCGCCGCCTTTCAACATGGGGCTCTGCCCGCGCTTTACGCCGTCTCTGTCTACGCCGGGTCCGCCGCCGAAAGACGCGAAACGGCCGCCGCAGAAACTCTGCGGCGGCCTCTTCCATGCCGTCTTGCACCGAATCAGGACGCGCTGTCCCGCCGGGCCCGCGGCGTCACGCGGCGGGCGGTGGAAATTTGCAGGCGGGAAGGCCTGCGGGCGGGATCCCGGGTGTACTCCGGCTCCCCCTCCCCCTTGGCGCAGGCGCCGGTGATCCGGATGCCCGCGACCGTGCAGTCGGAGGGCGCCTCGTACATGAGGTTCCCGAGCACGTCCTCGATGATCGCGCGCAGCCCGCGCGCGCCCGTCTTGCGCTCGATCGCCTTGTCGGCGATCGCCTCGAGCGCCTCCTGGTCGAAGGAGAGCTCGATGTTGTCGAGCGAGAAGAGCTGCTGGTACTGGCGCACCATCGAATTCTTCGGCTCGGTCAGGATTTTGACGAGCGCCTCCCGGTCGAGCGGTTCCAGCACGGTGAGCACCGGCGTGCGCCCGACCAGCTCGGGGATGAGCCCGAAACGGACAAGGTCCTGCGGGATGACCTGCTGCACGAGCTGGTCCTTCTGCTTGGAGTCCTTGATCGTCGACCCGAAGCCGATCGAAGATTTATCGGTGCGGCGCTCGATGATCTTTTCGATCCCCTCGAACGCGCCGCCGCAGATGAAGAGGATATCCTTGGTGTCGATCTGGATGAATTCCTGCTGGGGATGCTTGCGCCCGCCCTGCGGCGGGACGTTGGCGACGGTGCCCTCCAGAATCTTGAGCAGCGCCTGCTGGACCCCCTCGCCCGACACGTCGCGGGTGATCGAGGGGTTCTCGCTCTTGCGGGAGATCTTGTCGATCTCATCGATATAGATGATGCCCTTCTGCGCACGCTCGACGTCGTAGTCCGCCGCCTGCAAAAGGCGCAGCAGGATGTTTTCCACATCCTCGCCCACATAGCCCGCCTCGGTCAGCGTCGTGGCGTCCGCGATGGCGAAGGGGACGTTGAGCATCTTGGCGAGGGTCTGGGCGAGCAGCGTCTTGCCCACGCCGGTGGGTCCGAGCATGAGGATGTTGGTCTTGCCGAGCTCCACCTCGCTCGTGTCGCCGAAATAGATGCGTTTGTAGTGGTTGTAGACCGCCACGGACAGCGCGATCTTCGCGCGGTCCTGCCCGATCACGTATTCGTCCAGCCGCTCCTTGATCTCACGCGGCTTGAGCACGGTGATCTGCTGCTCGGGACGGCTCTGGCGGGGCCGCTGCGCGGGCATGTCGTCGTCGAGCACGCTCTGGCAGAGCTCCACACACTCGTTGCAGATGCACACCCCCGGCCCCGCGATCAGCCGCTGGACCTGGTTCTGCATCTTGCCGCAGAAGGAACAGCGCAGTTCCCTCTCGTCGTTCTTCGCCATGGGATACCTCCTGAAAATCTGGATACGCAAAACGCGGCGCCGGTGGGCGCTGCGCTTTTGGGAAAATGTTATTCGTGGTGGCTGAGGATCTTATCGACCAGGCCGTAGTCGAGGGCCTGCTGCGCGGTCATGAAGTTGTCCCGCTCGGTGTCCCGCTCGATGATCTCGAGCGGCTGGCCGGTCTGCTCGGAGAGCAGGCGGTTGAGCTTTTCGCGGGTGCGGATGATCCAGTCGGTGTGGATCTTCATGTCGGTGGCCTGGCCCTGCGCGCCGCCCGACGGCTGGTGGATCATGATCTCGGCGTTGGGCAGCGCGATCCGCTTGCCCTTGGCGCCCGACGAGAGCAGAAACGCGCCCATCGACGCGCCGAGCCCCATGCAGATGGTCGAGACGTCGCACTTGATATAGTTCATCGTGTCGTAGATCGCCATGCCCGCCGTGACCGAGCCGCCCGGGCTGTTGATGTAGAGGTGGATGTCCTTGTCGGGGTCCTGCCCCTCGAGGTAGAGCATCTGCGCGATCACCAGGCTGGCGGAGGTGTCGTTGACCTCCTCGCACAGCATGACGATGCGGTCGTTGAGCAGCCGCGAAAAGATGTCATAGCTGCGCTCGCCCCGGTTCGTCTGCTCGATGACCATCGGCACCAGGCTCATGGCCGCGCTTCCCATTGTTAGGCTCATTGTGAAATTACCTCCTGTCGGATTCGTTCTGCCGCAAACCAATCCTCTATGCTCCAAAAGTTTTACCGGCGCGGCGGCTGGCCGCCGTGCCGGTATGTAGGCAGTCTTATTCGGCCGACCCGTCCGCGGGCTCCGCCGCCGGGGCTTCCTCCGCCTTCGCCTTCTTGGCGCGCGGCTTGGAGGCCTTCTTCGGCTTCTCCTCCTTGGCGGGCTCCTCCCTGACCTCCTTCACGACGGCGCTGTCGCGCACAAGGTCGAGCGCCTTGCCCATCGCGAGGTTCTGGGCGATCTCCTTCTCCGGAACGATGTTCCTGAGCTTGTCGGCCTCCATGCTGTAGTTCTTCGCGAGCTTGTCATACTCGGCGGCGATCTCCTCGGCGGTCGGCTCGATCTTCTCGAGCTCGACGATCTTTTCGAGCGCCAGGCGGGTCTTGACCTGCGATTCGGCCTGCGGGACGAAGCCCTTGCGGAAGCCGTCCATATCGGTGCCCGCGTACTGCAAATAGGTCGGCAGGTTGAGCCCCTGCGACTGCAGACGGTACTCGAAGTCGCGCACCATCTCGTCGATGCGGCTGTCATACATGCACTGGGGGATGTCGGCCACGAGCTTTTCGCAGACGGTATCCATCAGCTTGTTTTCCATCTCGGTTTCAGCCTGGCTGTCATGACGCTCCTGCGCCTTCTTCTTGAGGTCGGCCTTCAGCTCGTCGAGCGTGTCGAACTCGCTGACGTCCTTGGCGAACTCGTCGTCCAGCAGCGGCAGCTCCTTCATCTTGAGCTCGTGCAGCGTGCACTTGAAGACAGCGGGCTTGCCCTTGAGCTCCTCGGCGTGGTAGTTCTCCGGGAAGCTCACGTTCACCTCGAACGACTCGCCGACGCTGTGGCCGACGACCTGCTCCTCGAAGCCGGGGATGAAGCTGTTGGAGCCCAGCTCGAGCGGGTATTTCTCGCCCTTGCCGCCCTCGAACGCCTCGCCGTCGACAAAGCCCTCGAAATCGATCACGGCGGTGTCGCCGTTCATGGCGGCGCGGCCCTCCACGGCGATCACGCGGCCGCCCTGCTCCTGCATGCGGGAGAGCTCGGCGTCGACCTCGGCGTCGGTCGCCTCGACGACCTTCTTCTCCACCTCGATGCCCTTATAGCCCTCAATGGAGACCTCCGGCTTGACGGTGACGGTCGCCTTGAAGGAGTAGCCGTCCTTCGAGACGTCGAGCACCTCGATATCGGCGCGGTCGACCGGCTCGATGCCCTTTTCCTCGACGGCGGCGTCGTAGGCCGCGGGGTAGGTGTTGTTGACGGCCTCCTCATAGAAGACGCCCTCGCCGTACAGCTTTTCGATCATCCTGCGGGGGGCCTTGCCGCGGCGGAAGCCGGGAACGGTCATCCGCTTGACGTTCTTTTTGAACACCTCGTCGACCGCCTTGCCGAACGTCTCGGCGTCGACGGTGATGGTGAGCTCTACCTTTTTGTCCTCGTTGGTCTTCATTTCTGTTACTGCCATTCTACTTCCTCCTGAAAAATGTTCCGTTCCCCTGCATCTTCCGCTTTTCCTGGAGGAACGATTCGGGCGCTATAAACCCACTATCTTGGTATTATATCAAATCGGACGGGACTTGCCAATAGATAATTTGTGAATTTCCCGCGTTTTTTCAGCCTTCCCGGCCGGTTTCCACCAGCACCGGGTCAAATTTCAGGTAGTCGCCGCTCACCAGCCGAAAGCGGATGCCCTCGTAGCTCCCGTCGATCGCCCAGCGGCACCCCTCGGCGTGGATGTGACCGTAGTAGCAGCGGCGGACGCCGTGCTTTTTGAGCACCTCGAGGATCTGCGGCGAGACGCTCTCGCCGTAGACGGGCGGGTAGTGCAGAAAAACGACCGGCTCCAGCCCGGTCTTTTCCGCCTCCGCGATCGAAAGCTCCAGCCGGATGCACTCCCGGTTGATGATCTTGTCGTCGAACGCCTCCCCCGTCTCGAAGAGCCACCCCCGCGAGCCGCAGACGGCGATCCCGTCGGCCGTAACGCAGTTATTATGGAGGATTTCCAGCGTGTTTAATCCGTGCGCCGAAAAAAAGGCGTGCACCTTGGAGCGGGTGCTCCACCAGTAGTCGTGGTTGCCCTTGAGCAGGATCTTGCGCCCGGGCAGCGCCTCGAGAAACTGGAAATCCGCGAGCGCCCCCTCGAGCGACATCCCCCACGAGGTGTCGCCGGGCAGCACCACGGTGTCCTCCTCCCCGACCTTCGCGCGCCACGCCCGCCCGATGCGCGCGACGTAGTTTTCCCACCCGGGGAAAACGTCCATCGGGTGCCCGCTCGTCAGCGAGAGGTGCAGGTCGCCGATTGTGTAGACCGCGATTGCGATCGCCTCCTTTTTGCCGGGCCGGTCTCCCGGGGAAGCCCCGGAAAACAGCCCCGCTTACATCCCGCAGGGAGGTTCTCCCCGCGCGTCGTACCGCTCGAAAAATGCCATCGCGTTTTGAAAAAAGAGCTTTTGGGCCAGCTTTTCGCCGTACTCCGCCTTCACCCGGCCGTAGAGCCCGCCGATCCTCTCGGCCGGCTCCAGCCAGGAGGGCACGTCGGTGCCGTCGTAGTCGGAGCCGAGCGCCACGGCGTCCTCCCCGCCGAGCGCGAGGAAGTGGCCCAGGTGCGCCGAGAGCGCCGCGTAGGAGGGGTCGGGGTCGTCCGCCGCGATGAAGTGGGTGGAGAAGTTGAGCCCCACGACGCCGCCCGCCGCCGCGACCGCCCGGAACTGGTCGTCGGTGAGGTTGCGCCCATGCCCGCAGACCGCGCGGGAATCCGAATGGGTCGCGATAAACGGGCGCCTCGCGCGTTTCTGCACCTCCCAGAAGCCGCTGTCGCTCAGGTGGGAGACGTCGACGACGATCCCCGCCTCCTCGAGCAGCGGGAGCGCCTCCCGCCCGAGGGGGGTGAGCCCCTCGTCGCAGGCCATGCCGCTGCCCAGCTCGTTTTTGCCGTTCCAGGTGAGGGTCAGGACGCGCACGCCGCATTCCCGCAGCCGCGCGATCCGCCCGAGGTCCCCGGCGAGCGCCGAGCCTCCCTCCACCGTGAGCAGCGCCGCGCACCTTCCCCCGGAAATGATCTCCCGGATGTCCGCCGCCGTGAACGCCTGCGCGGCGAGGTCGGCGTTCTCCGCGAGCTGCCCGGTGAAGAACCGGTAACAGCTCTCAAAATAATCGACCGCAGCCTCGCCGCGGTATTCGTCCGGCATGAAGATCGCAAAGCACTGGCACCAGTCGTAGCAGGCCATCCGGCCGAGCGCGAGGTGCGCGCCGTTTTGCCGCAGGCTCCGGTCGCCCGGCGCGAGTCGCTCGCCGTCGTGCAGGCGGGTGACGGTGTCGCAGTGCAGGTCAAATAAATACATCCAGATCCCCCGTATCGTACGCGCCCGCCAGGTGGGCCCAGCGGGTCACCACATTCGAGCCGGGCCGCTCGGTCACGACCTCGAAGAGGTCGAAACGCGGCTGGACCGCCCCTGTATTGTATATGCCGCGCTCCCGCAGATATGCCACGGCGGCCAGCGCGATCCGCCTGCGCTGCGCCCTGGTGACGCTCGCGGCCGGGGCGGCCAGCGCGCTTTGCGCGCGGGTCTTGACCTCGACGAAGGCGATGACCCCATCCTTTTGCAGGATGAGGTCGATCTCATGGCGTCCGCTGCGCCAGTTGCGCGCGAGGATCTCGTACCCCGCCTCCGCGAGCTTCTTTGCGGCGAACTCCTCCCCCAGCGTCCCGCGCTGCCGCGTCGTCGCCGTCATTTGAGGAGCTTTTTGAGGAAGGTGCGGCGGTGTACCGGCGAGGGGCCGTACCGTTCCAGCATCTCGTAGTGGAGCCTGGTGCCGTAGCCCTTGTGCTGCGCGAACCGGTATTCGGGGTACTTTTGGTCGAGCTCCTTCATATAGCGGTCCCGCGCGACCTTCGCCAAAATCGACGCCGCCGCGATCGACGCGCTCCTGCCGTCCCCGCCGATGATCGTCTGGGTGGCGAAGCCGAGCCCCGGGTCGCAGTTGCCGTCGACGAGCGCGAGGTCGGGCTTCACCGAAAGCCCTTCCGCCGCGCGGCGCATCGCGAGCATCGCCGCCCGCAGGATGTTCATTTCATCGATCTCCGCAACCGACGCGGCCGCGATGCTATAGGCCGCGGCCCGCGCGGTGATCTCGTCAAAGAGCGCCTCGCGCTTTTTTTCCGTGAGCTTCTTCGAGTCGTTGACCCCCGCGATCTCAACGCCGCGCGGCAGAATGACCGCCGCGGCGTACACGTCCCCCGCGAGCGGCCCGCGCCCCGCCTCGTCGATGCCGCAGACGGCGGAAAACCCCTGGTCGTAGGCGATCAGCTCATACTGGTACAGGTCCATGTCAGTCCTCCGGCGGCAGTTCCAGCGTCAGCCTGCCGAGCTTTCCGCTGCGGAATTCGTCGAGCACGGTGATCGCCGCCCGCTCGGTGTTGACCTCGCCGCCCGGGATGAGCATCCCGCGCTTTTTCCCCACGAGACAGAGCAGCCCGTAGGCGTCGAGCCCGTCCGTCTCCCCCTCCTTCAGGTGATAGCGCGCGGCGAGCTGCGCCGGGTATTCGGCGTTTAAAAGCCAGAGCAGCCGCATCGCGAGCAGCTCGGCGTCGAGCACGTCGTCCTTGACCGCGCCCGTGAAGGCGAGCCGCTCCCCGACGGCGGGGTCCTCGAACTTGGGCCAGAGCACCCCCGGCATGTCCAGCAGGTCGATCCCGCCCGCGAGCGACACCCACTGCCGCCCGCGCGTCACGCCCGGGCGGTCCTCCACCTTCGCGCGCTTCGCGCCCGCGAGGCGGTTGATGAGGGAGGACTTGCCGACGTTGGGGATGCCGACGATCATCATGCGGATCGGCTGGCCGCCCATCCCCTTCTCCGCCCTGCGCGCGAGCTGCGCCGAAAGCGCGCTCTTCACGAGCGGCAGGAAGGCCCCCAGGCCCTTGCCGCTGCGGCAGTCGGTCGCGATGGCGGGGACGCCCTTTCGGGCATAGTAATCCACCCAGCGGCGGGTCGCCCCGTCGTCGGCGGAATCGCATTTATTGAGCAGGATCACGCGGGGCTTCTGCCCCACGAGCTTGTCGATTTCCGGATTGCGGCTCGACGCGGGAATCCGCGCGTCGGTCAGCTCGACGACGATGTCGACGAGCTTCAGGCTCTCGCTCATCAGCCGCCGGGTTTTGGCCATGTGCCCCGGGAACCACTGGATCGACGGGACCTCTGCCACCGGGACGCCGGGCTGCTGGGTACTCATGAAATCCCTCCGAACTTGTTGAATGGGAAGAAGCGGAAGACCGCCTTGCCCATGATGTGGCGGACGTCGACCATGCCGATGTCGCTCGACCGGCTGTCGAGCGAATGGTTGCGGTTGTCCCCCATCACGAAGATGCAACCCGCCGGCACCTTCACCGGGAAGGAGATGTCGTACTGGAGCATCGTGGGTTCGTTGATGTAGGGCTCATCGAGCAGGGTGTCGTTGCGCCACACCTCCCCCGACGCGAAATCGATGAAGATGACGTCCCCCTCCTTGCCGATCACCCGCTTGACGATCGCGTCCTCGTCGGTGATCGAGCGGTCGACGACGACCACGTCGCCGTATTCCGGCGCGTAGCCCGCCTGCTGGAGGATCAGCCGCTCGCCGTTGTGGAGGGTCGGCAGCATCGAAATGCCGTTGACCGTCGCGAGCCGCGCGAAAAAGGTGAAGATGAGCAGGAAGGCGAGCAGCGGCACCAAAAACGATTCCACCCACTCGTACGCCTCGCTCACCGCGCTTTTCGCCTCCGGCTGATTGTCCCTGTATTCCGCAGCGTCCATCTGCATCCTCTCCATTCCAGTCATTCTGTCGTCAGTCGATCTCCCCCGCCCTGCCCGCCGGCAGGAAGCGGTAGACCGCCCTGCCCATCACCCGCCGCAGGTCGATCATGCCGATCTCCCGCGTGCGGCTGTCGGCCGAGTGGTTGCGGTTGTCCCCCATCACGAAGACGCTCCCCTCGGGCACCGTCACCGGGAACTCCACGTCCCGCCGGGTGAGGGTGGGCTCGTTTAAGTAGGGCTCGTCCAGCGTCTGCCCGTTGCGGCGGACCTGCCCGGTTTCAAAGTCGATGTCGATCTCGTCCCCCGCGCGGCCGATCACCCGCTTGATGATCGGCGGCTCCCCCTTCTGGCTGCGGTCGATGACGACCACGTCGCCGTATTGGGGGTCGTGGTAGCCCGCCTGCACCAGCAGCAGGCGGTCGCCGTCGCGCAGGGTGGGCAGCATCGAGGGGCCGGACACCGTCGCGGTGCGCGCCGCGAACGCAAAGATCAGCAGGATGACCCCCACCGCGATCACGCACGACTCCACCCATTCGTACACCTCGGCCACCGCGCCGCGGCGCCGTTCCCTGGCGTTCAGGGAGTTCTTGATGTCGTAGCGGAAGTCGTGTTCCCGCCGCGCGTCCTGTCGGGTCCTGTACTGCTGTTCCAACATACGCCCATCCTTCCGGAAGCCCGGACCTTTCCATTGATAGATTTTCAGTATAACACACCCCGTCCCGCGATTCAAGGCGGACGGCGCCGGCCGGGGCGCGGCCGAAGAAGCGGAAAAAGAAAAGGGACGTTTTCACGTCCCCAGCCTGCGGGGCCGCCCGCAGGCTGCACGAGGGGGAACCGGATCACCGCGGCCTGCGGCCTTGCTCCCTCATCCCCCTCGTGTGCGCCCCCTATTTCAAGGGGAGTTTTGTCCGGCGCATGTCCGGACAAAACAGAAAGGGACGTTTTCACGTCCCTTTCAAAAGCGTTCTTATCGAATGGTGTCCTTGACCTTGGCGGCCTTGCCGACGCGGTCACGCAGGTAGTAGAGCTTGCTGCGGCGGACGCGTCCGTTCCTGACCAGCTCCACCTTGTCGATGTTGGGGGAATGGATGGGGAAAACCCTCTCGACGCCGCAGCCGTGGGCCACGCGGCGGACGGTGAAGGTCTCGGAGATGCCGCCGTGTTTCTTGGCGATGACCGTTCCCTCAAAAACCTGAACCCTCTTCTTCTCGCCCTCTTTGATCCAAACGTGTACCTTGACGGTATCGCCGATCTCGATCTTGGGCAGCTCTGCTTTCGTGCAATCGGTGACGATCTGCTTCAAAGCGTCCATTACTGCTTCCTCCTTATTTTTTGCAGACATTCATGCCCAAAATCGATGGCAGAGGACTGTCCGGTTTCATGTTCAATCCGGCTGGATTGGGCGTGAAATCCCGTTGCAGGATCACAACGTTCATTACATGCTTATATAGGATACCACAGGGGAATCCAAAATGCAAGTATTTTCTTCCTGTTTTTTACGAATTTACGATGAGCGCGATGAACTCGAGCGGCGTCTCCCCCGCGTTTGCGATGCTGTGCCCCTGGCCCGACGCGGTGTGCGCGCAGTCTCCCGGGGAGAGCGTGACCTCGGTGCCGTTGTCATTGTAGCGCGCTTCGCCCGCGAGGATGTAAAAGGTCTCGCTCTCGCCCTGGTGCTCGTGGTAGCCGATCGAGCAGCCGGACGCGAGGACCATGTGGTTGAAGAGCCTGCCGTGCCCGCAGAACTGCCCGGGCTGCAAAAGCTCCTTCATGCGCACCTCCCCGTCGCCGCCGCGCATCTGCGTCTTGACCGTCTCGGGAAGCTCCCGTTTTCTTGTAATCATCCTGCATGCCTCCTATTCAAATGGGTTTCCATCCTGGTCCAGAACCGCGGTGCGCACCACCCGCATCCAGTCCGCGCGCACCCCCTCCTCCGCCGCGAACGCGTCGAGCAGCAGGGTGGGGTTGAGGTTGAGCGTGTTGCCGGCGGCGGCGCGCATCGTAAAAACGAGGGTGTCGCCCGCCGCGCGCTCCTCCCGCACCGAAAAGTGCGGCTTCGCGTCGATCACGCGCTCCCCCTTTTTGCCCTTCTTGACGACGGGGACCGTCTCCCGGTTCCGCCACGCCGCGAATTTTTCCGCGGCGGCCTCCGCCGTCATCCCGTCGAACTCCTGGGTGATCTCGTAGTCCGCCCACGCGATCGCCTCCGGCTTCTGTCCGGCCGGAGCCGCGCGGTAGCAGCGGACCCCCTCGGGCAGCACGGCGTTGAGGCGCTCCACCACCTCCTCCATCGGCAGCTCCCCGGTGAGGCGGAAATCCATCGACTCGCAGGTGCTCTCATAGCCGAGCGCGAGCGGCAGCGCGAAGGTCAGGTAGACGTGCGGGTGGAAGCCGAGGGTGTGCCACACCGGCAGTCCCGAGCGCTTGAGCGCGCGGGAGATGCAGCGCACCATGTCGAGGTGGGAGATGTATTTGATCCGCCCGAGCTTCCGGTAAAAGACCCGGACGGTCATTTTGAAGAGCTCATTTTCCAAAGCAGGCACCTCCCACCAGCTTGTTCGCGCCGCAGCCGGAGCAGTTGAGGCGGCAGTGGGGCGTCACCTGCGCGGCGAGCGCGCGCTCGTGCTCGCGGATGAGGTACGCCTTCGTCACCCCGTAGTCGAGATGGTCCCACGGCATGACCTCGCCGTAGCTCCTCCGGCGGTTCGCGTAGAAGGAGAAGTCCACGCCGCACACCTCGGCGGCGTCCTCCCACCGCTCCATCGAGAAGAAGTCGTTCCAGCCGTCGAGCTTCGAGCCCAGCCGCCACGCGTATTCGACGACGGGGCACAGCCGCCGGTCGCCGCGCGCGAGCGCCGCTTCCAGAAAGCTCGTCGGGCTGTCGTGGTATTTGACGGTGATTTTCTTGCTCTTCACCGTGTCGAGCAGGATGCGCTGCTTGCGCCGCAGCTCCTCCCGCGTGTCCTGCGGCTCGAACTCGAAGGGGGTGAACGGCTTGGGCACGAAGCAGGCGACCGAGACGGTCACGCTGACCCCCCGTCCCTTGGGGCGGTCGGGCAGGCGGTAGAACATGTCGACCACCTTCTGCGCGAGGCGGATGATGCCCGCCACGTCCTCGTCCGTCTCGGTGGGGAGCCCCATCATGAAGTAGAGCTTCACATTGCTGTAGCCCCCCTCGAAGGCGGTGCGGCAGGTGCGCAGCACCTCCTCCTCGGAGACGTTCTTGTTGATGACGTCCCGCAGCCGCTGGGTCCCGGCCTCGGGCGCGAAGGTGAGGGAGGATTTGCGCACCGCCGCGATCCGCTCGACCAGCTCCTTGGAGAAGTTGTCCACCCGTAGCGACGGCAGCGCGATGTTGACCGCGTCCCGCTCGGTCCAGGAGAGCATGTCGTTCAGAAGCGGCTCGAGCTCGGAATAGTCGCTCGTCGAAAGGCTCGTGAGCGACACCTCGTCGTAGCCGGTGTGGTCGCACAGGTCGTGCGCCTGCCGGTCGAGGGTGGCGTGGCGTTTTTCGCGCAGCGGGCGGTAGAGGAACCCCGCCTGGCAGAACCTGCATCCGCGGATGCACCCGCGCAGCACCTCGACCATCGCGCGGTCGTGTACCGTCTCGGTGAAGGGCACGACGAAATCCTTCGGATAGTAGACGCCGTCGAAATCCCTGACGATCCGCTTCAGGACCCGGGCGGGCGCGCCCTCCCGCGGGGTGACGGCTTCGATCGTGCCGTCCTCCCGGTAGCTGACGTCGTAGAGGGAGGGGACGTAGATGCCCCCGATCCGCGCGGCGCGGCGCAGGAAGGTTTGCTTGTCCCAGCCCTCCCGCTTGGCGATCTTGTAGAGGTCGATCAACTCGAGGTTGACCTCCTCCCCCTCGCCGAGGATGAACAGGTCGATGAACGCCGAGATCGGCTCGGGGTTGCAGGCGCAGGGACCTCCCGCCACGACGAGCGGCGAAAGGCCGGTGCGGTCCTTGGAGCGCACCGGCAGCCCCGCGAGGTCGAGCATGTTGAGGATGGCGGTGAAGCTCAGTTCGTATTGCAGCGTGAAGCCGATGAAGTCGAAATCGGTGACGGCGTCGAGGCTCTCGAGCCCGAAGAGGGGGATCCGGTGCTCCCGCATCAGCCGCTCCAGGTCGTCGCCCGGCGCGAACACCCGCTCGCACCAGATATCCTCCCGCTCGTTCATCAGCGAGTAGAGAATCTTCATGCCGAGGTGGGACATCCCCACCTCATAGAGGTCGGGGAAGCAGAAGGCGAACCGCACGTCCACCTTCGCCGGGTCCTTTACAATGCTGCCGAGCTCGCCGCCGGTGTAGCGCGCGGGCTTCTGTACCTGCAAAAGCACCCGTTCGAGCGCCTTTCTCACATTCATGATTTGAAACATCCTCTCAAAAAGCTACCCCCCATTTTACATGAAATGGGGGGTAAATGCAAGCTATGCGAACCGGTAGGCTTCGCTTGGATAGGGCTCGCCCGGTCCGGCCGTGCGCCGCAGGTCGGGCAGGGAGTAATAGTCGACCGTCTCCCCCTGCCGCAGCCCGACGGTATAGTCGTTCGGATAGAGGACGCCGCCCGGGAAATAGCCGTCCGGGTCGAAGACCTCCGTCTTTTCCCCGGTAACAAGGTCCAGGACGGTGAACCCGCAGTAGAAGGTCTCGCCGCCCAGAATCGCCTGCATCCCGACGAGGAAGCGCCCGCCGCCCATCAGGCGGGGGAAGGCGTAGCGCGCGGGGATGTTGTCCGTCCGCTGGCCGATCTCCCGGTTGGGGAGCCGGAGCTGTTCCCCCGTACCGTCGGCGCGGGCGGTCCAGATGCCGTCGTCCGCCGCGTAGGCGATCGTCTCCCCCGAGAGGTCGAAGGAGCCGTCGTCCGGGAGCAGAGCGGTTGCGATGCGGTCGGGCAGGGCGTATTCCTCCACGGGGAGCCGCTGCCCGAACTTGCCGTAGAACACCGACCCGGAGGTGAGCAGCCGGTAGTCGTACCCCGCCCGGTCATAGACGGGCGCGAGCGCGACGGGGCGGGTCTCCCGGTCGAGCCGGACGCCGTCCCCGAAGCTGCGGCCCGTCTTCGCGTCGAACGATTCGACGAACCAGCTCCCGTCCGCCGCGCGGGCCAGCACGGCCACCGACTCCCCCGTCCCGTAGGCGTCGATCGGGGCCGCGCCCGCGCGCTCCGTCTCGCCCGCGAGCAGGGAGTGGAGCGTCAGCGCGCCCGCGCGGTTCCACCGGAGCAGCAGGGTCCCCGCCTGCTGCCCGTCCCGGTAGCGGCAGAGCGCGTAATCGGGCGTGACGCCCGCCACGTAGAACTGTCCGCCCGCCGCGGTGAAGAGGGGCTTGTCCTCCCCGTAGGCGGTGAGCTCCACGAGATTCTGCCCGTCGTCCGCGCGGGAAGTCCGCACGGAGAGGTAATTTTCATAGTCCGCGGTGAAGAGCTCCCGCACCCCGCGGTCGAGCATGACCGGACTTTCCCGCGTCTCGCCCGTCGAGAGGTCGAGCACCGTGTCGACCGTGTCGGAGCGCATCACGACGGTCATATCGTCCGGATAGGCCGTCCCCGAACGCATCACGCCGAAATTCCGGTAATAGCCGACCGTCCCCGCGGCCAGGTCGCAGACCGCCAGCGCGGCGTAATCCGACTGCGCGCCCGGGATCGACGCGACCGCGGTCAGCAGCCTTCCGCCCCCGTGCAGGCGCGGCTCCGTATAGCACGGCTGCGGGAAATCCTCCGGCGCGTTGGCGGGATAGCGGTCCCCCAGCGCCTCGGCGAGGCTGTCGGAGGAAAGCGCCCGCCGCACCGTGCCGCCGGGTCCGGCGAGCCACACCCCCTCGCCGTCGGCGCAGGCGGCGGCCCCGGACGCCGGGTCGAGGTCGTAGCCGCCCGGCCGCTCCCCGGACATCCGCCGCCACAGCTCGAGCGGGAGGCGGTGCTCCTCCGATTTTTCCGGATCGGAGGCGGAGCGGTAGGAGACGACGCCGTTGTCCTGGACGAGACGGTAGTCCCAGCCGTTGAAGGAGGTCCTTTCCATCCGGTCGATCCCGGCTTCCGGCGAAAAGTCGTAAAGCGCCTCCCCGCTCGAGGTGTCGAACGCCTCGAAAAGCGCCTTGCCGTCCGCGTCCTCATAGCGGACCAGCAGGACCCCGCCGAGCTGAAGCAGCTCCCGCGGATAGAGGTCCTGCGAGCCGGGATCCGGCGAATCGAGCGGCAGGTACTCCCCCTCGAGGCTCACGGCGTCGGGGAGGGTATTTTTCCCGACCAACCGGGCGATCCCGTCATAGACCTCCCCGCCGAACAGGTACTGCCCCGTCTCGTCCCCGACCTGGAGCCAGAGCACCGTCTTCCCGGGATACAGTTCGTGGCTCTCCCCGCAGAGGAAGAGTTCGAGGGAACAGACTTTCCCGCCGCCCAGCACGCTCACCTGCTGGTAGCCGAGATCCTCCTCCCCCTCGATGGAACGCATCTCCACCCGCTCAAAGGGCGAGACGGTCAGCAGATTCGCGATCCCCTCCACCAGCGCGCGGGACATCCTCACCCGCTGGAATTCGCCCGGCGGGTCGATGCGCACGTCGCCGGGACGCGCGCCCGTCAGTTCGGCTTCCATCGCGAGCAGGAGCGGGTCGTCCGTCTTTTCCGGCGCCGGCCGCGCGGGCTCCTTGGCGGGCGCGGGGCCCTCCACGGGCGGCTGCACGCAGCCCGCCGCAAAGAGGCAGAGCGCCAGCGCCAGCAGGACGCAGAGCCATCGTTTCATCAAATCCCCCCTAGCGGTATTTCACGGCGGCCAGCCACGGGCCGTCGCCGTCCACATCTTCAAAATAAACATAGGATTCCGTGAGTCTCCCCGGCCCGATGACGTCAAAATCATTACATCCAAAATCGGGCAGAGGCTTGGATTGGTCGTCAGGGTTGTCGAGGGAACAGACGTAAAAACGGATCTCGTCATTATCGCCGTCCATTGCGGCCCGTACAAGCGTTTGTGCGCCAAATAGAAGATCCGGATAATGATCTCCAAAATGGATCGGGTATTCCCGGGTTTCGCCGGTCTGCGCATCCAGAACGACGGTATATGAGGCGCTTTGTGAGATCACATAGCGGTCCTCGACGCCGCACTTGATCGACCCGTTGGTCCGCCTGCCCACTTCCAGCTCTGTCCGCGCCCCTGTTTCCAGATCGCACAGAACCGCGCCCGCATAGTGTTCCCCGTCTCCCGCATACGGAGAAAAGAGCGCGGCCGCCACCTTTTCCCCATTGCAGAGAAACCGCGGGGCGTAGAGAAGATAGGGCGGCGCATCGGGCGTGGCCCCCATCCCGTCGGGCAGATCGCTGTTGTTCAGGATTCTTCGGGCGTTTTCGCCCCGCGCGTCCGAAATCCAAATGCCGTCCTCCGCCGCCCAGGTAAAGGCGTTCCCGCTATAGTCATAGGCGCAGGGCGAATATCTGGTCGAAAGGCCAAACTCCAGCAGCGCGATATTCTCCGGCAGCGGCACGACCTCTTCGGCCGTTTCGTCGGTGCTGCTCCGGTAGAGCATCCGGTCCGTGAGCAGGACCCGGTAGTCATAGGGGCCGTATGAGACCTTCTCCATCCCCCAGACGAGCTCGTCTACCGGAAACCGGTAGCGCATCTCCCCCGAAGACAGGTCAAACGCCCCGATCATCCAATGGAGTTCGGAGCCCTCTCCCTTCCGTTCATACCAGCTGCACACCAGCACGTCTCCCGACTGTAAGAAATCCCCATAGATCAGTTCGCTCTTCCCGATTCCCTCCATGGGCCTCAGGATGACCGCCTCCTCCGGGAACGCTTTGGGGGACTCCTCCGCCGATCCGGGCGCGGGCTCCGATTCCGCCGGGGTAACGCCCGCCGTCACGGGCGGGGAACCGGACAGCGCCCCGCCGGGAGCGTCCGCCCCCGGGCTTTCGCAGGCGGCCAGCGACAGGCAGAGCAAACCCGCCGCGAGCGTGCAGAGCATCCGTTTCATCCAAAGCCCTCCTCCCATGTCCGTCGAATCCGATATTGAAACAGTGTCGGATTTTGGCGGTTTTCATCCGGGCAGGCAAAATTTTGTGAAAAAAGAGGCCGCCGCTTCCTCCTGCATTTTACCACACATCCCGCCGAATGACAAACCGAAGGCCCCTCCGGCAGCGCCGGAGGGGCCTTCGTCCTATCCCCGCAGGAGGGTGGCCGCGAGATAAAGCGCGGTCAAAAGCATCGTATAATTGCCGCGCGGCAGCAGCAGGAGGGCCGCCGCGAAGAGGGGCGTGAGCACCGCGAACCCCGCGAGCTTCTGCCAGAACGCCGCCTGTTCGGGCTTCCCGGCGCGGCAGAGCGCGAGCCCCAGCAGCACTCCGCCGTCCAGCCGGCCGACCGGCAGGAGGTTGAAGATGCAGAGCGCCAGGTTTGCGGCGGCGAAGCCGTTCCAGCCGCAGAGGAGGACGCACGCCCCCGCGGCGAGCAGGTTCGCCGCCACGCCGCCGAGGTAGACGGCCGTTTCCCGGCCGTAGGAGAGCAGACCGCGTTTTTCCAGCCGCACCCCGACCGCGCAGAACCGCATGGCGAGAATCCGCGCGCCCGTCAGGCGCATGACGAGGATATGCCCGCCCTCGTGCACGAGCACGCCCCCCAGCGCGGGCAGGCCGAGCCCCGAACGGTCGCAGAGCAGCCAGAGCGCGAGCACCGCGAAGAAGCCGAAGGTGAAGGAATAGCGCGTGCCGCCCCACTCAAACTCCATCGGCGTCCATCCCGTCGAGCACCCACGCGGGGTTGTAGTACCGGCCGTCCTTGCTGATCTCAAAGTGGACGTGCGGCCCGGTGGAGATGCCCGTGCTGCCCACCAGCGCGACGAGCTCCCCCCGCCGCAGGTTCGCGCCGAGCGGCGCGGCGATCGACTCGCAATGGCAGTAGGTGGTCGTCAGCCCGCCGCCGTGGTCAAGGGTGATGTAGTTGCCGTAGATGGGGGAGCTGTCCACCTCCGCGACCCGCCCCGGCAGCGACGCGTAGATGCCGCTGCCCGAAGCCGCCGCGATGTCCACCCCCCTGTGGAAGTCCTCCGCACCCGAGATGGGGTGCTCCCGCCAGCCGAACGGCGAGGTCACAGCGCCCCCGGCCGGCGCGTCCACCCGCGCCGAGACGAGGATCGGCGAAAAGGCGCAGGAGGAGGGGGCCTCCTTCCCCGCCGCGTCGCCGCGCCCGAACCAGCCGCCCGCGCCGCTCAGCCCCTCCGCCGGAGCGGAGGGACCGGAGGAAGCGGCGGCGGTACTCCCGCCGCCGCTTCCTCCGGCATCGCCGTCCCCGGGCGCGTCCGGGGACGGCGGCTGAGCGGCGGGCGGCGTGAGCAGCTCGGTCAGCACCCGCGCGGCGGCGTCCGCCGCGTGATCCGCCGCTTCCCGCGCCCGCGCGGAGACCGCCGCCACCCCCGTCCCGCTCGGGATCTCCACCCGATCGGCGGTCAGCAGCCCGTCAAAGAGCTCCGCCATTCCCCGCGCGGCCCCCGGCTGGAACCTCCGCAGCCCCAGGCAGCCGAGCAGCAGCGCCGCGCACAGGACGATCTGCACGATCACCGTGAAGAGATAGGGGTCCCTCTCCCGCCGCCTGCGCATCCCCGCGCGCGGCGGATACCGGCGTATCCTCTGGTCGATCATGATGCCATCCCGCTCCTTTGCTGTCCTTCTAAGACAAGTCTATGCGGGCGGGCGCAAAAAAATGAGCGGTTTGTCCGCCGGACAAACCGCTCATGGAAATCTGGTTATTTGGATTTGATGTACTCGTCGATCGACTGGGCGGCGGTCTTGCCCGCGCCCATCGCGAGGATGACCGTGGCCGCGCCCGTCACCGCGTCGCCGCCCGCGAACACGCCCGGCTTGGTCGTCGCGCCGCGTTCGTCCGCCACGAGGCAGCCCTTTCTGTTGGCCTCCAGCCCGGTGGTCGTCGACCGGATGAGCGGGTTGGGGCTCGTGCCGATCGCCATGATCACCGTGTCCACGTCGATCGTGAAGTTGCTGCCCTGCTTTTCGATCGGGCGGCGGCGGCCCGACGCGTCCGGCTCGCCCAGCTCCATCTCGACGCACTCGATCGCCTTGACGCGGCCGTTTTCGTCCCCGAGGATCTGCACGGGATTCCGGAGGAGCTGGAAGAGGATTCCCTCCTCCTTGGCGTGGTGGACCTCCTCGGCGCGCGCCGGGAGCTCGACCTCGCTGCGGCGGTAGACGATATACACCTCTTCCGCGCCCATCCGCTTGGCGCAGCGGGCCGCGTCCATCGCCACGTTGCCGCCGCCCACGACGGCGACCCTGCGGCTCCTGGCGATCGGGGTGTCGTACCCCTCGCGATAGGCCTTCATGAGGTTGATGCGGGTGAGGTACTCGTTGGCGGAATAGACCCCCAGCAGGTTTTCGCCGGGGATGTTCATAAAGCTCGGGAGCCCCGCGCCCGAACCGATAAAGACCGCTTCAAAGCCCTGCTCGAAGAGCTCGTCGACCGAATCGACCTTGCCGATGACCATATCGGGCTTCATCTCCACGCCGAGCCTTTCGAGCGCGCCCACCTCGCGGGCGACGATCTCCTTGGGGAGGCGGAACTGCGGGATGCCGTAGACGAGCACGCCGCCCGCCGTCTGGAGCGCCTCGAAGACGGTGACCTCATACCCCATCCTGGCGAGGTCGCCCGCGCAGGTAAGCCCCGCCGGGCCGGCGCCGACCACTGCGACCCGGTGCCCGTTGGAGGCGGGGCGGGTAAGCTCCTCCGAGCCGTTTTCCATCCACCAGTCGGCCACGAACCGCTCGAGGCGGCCGATGCCCACCGGCTCCCCCTTGACGCCGCGCACGCACTTGCCCTCGCACTGGTTCTCCTGCGGGCACACCCGCCCGCAGATGGCGGGCAGCGAATTGGTCAGGGCGATCTCCCGGTAAGCGCCGGCAAAATCCCCCTCCGCCACCTTCGCGATGAACTCCGGAATCCGTACGTTGACCGGGCAGCCCGCGACGCACGGCCTGTTCTTGCAGTGGAGGCAGCGCTTCGCCTCGTCCACCGCCATCTCGGCGGTATAGCCGAGCGCGACCTCTTCAAAGTTCTTGTTGCGCACGTCGGGGGCCTGCTCCGGCATGGGGTTCTTCTTTAAGGACATGTTAGGCATGGCGTTTCCCTCCCGTCAGGCGGCAGATGTGCGCCGGGTCCTCCCGGTCGGCCATCTCGCGCTCCTTATAAAAGCTGTTGCGCTTCATCAGTTCGTCGAAATCGACCTCGTGGCCGTCGAAGTCCGGGCCGTCCACGCAGGCGAATTTCGTCTGCCCGCCGACCCTGACGCGGCAGCCGCCGCACATGCCGGTGCCGTCGACCATGATCGGGTTGAGGGAGACGAGCGTCCTGATGCCGTAGGGCTTCGTCGCGGCGGCGACGAACTTCATCATGATCACCGGCCCGATCGCGATGACCAGGTCGTACGGGTTCCCCGCCTTGATGAGCTCCTCGAGCTTCTGGGTGACGAGCCCCTTCTCGCCGTAGCTGCCGTCGTCGGTCATGAGGTAGAGATGGTCGGTGACCGCCTTCATCTCCTCCTCGAGGATGACGATCTCCTTCGAGCGGAAGCCCGCGATCATATCCACCTCCAGCCCCGCCGCGTGCAGCGCCTTGGCCTGCGGATAGGCGATCGCGGTGCCCACGCCGCCGCCGATCACGCACACCCGTTTGACCTCCGGCCCCACGTGGGTCGGCTGGCCGAGCGGCCCGACGAAGTCGAGCAGGCTGTCGCCCTCCCCGAGGGTGTTCAGCAGCTTGGTGGACGCGCCGACGATCTGGAAGATGATCGTCACGGTGCCCTTTTCGCGGTCATAGTCCGCGATGGTCAGCGGCACCCGCTCCCCCCGCTCGTCGACGCGGAAGATGATGAACTGGCCCGCCTTCGCCTTTTTGGCGATGTGCGGGGCCTCGATCTCCATCAGCGTCACCGTGTCGTTCAGCGCCCGCTTCTTGACAATCTTGTACATACGCTCACTCCTATTTCAGGCCGCGCGCCAACGCACAGCACATTTTGAAAGAGTTAATTTTTTATCAAATCTCCCAGAAAATAATAATTTTTTATCACTCGTTCTATTATACCAGCATCCGCCCGCCCATGCAACAGAAAAAACATAACAAACCTTCGCAAAATGCACGCGAAGGTTTGTTATATCTGTGCATGCTCATTTTTTGACGGTGATCTTGAACTTCTTGACGACCTTGCTCTTGTCGTAGGGCTCGCCCACGAGGTAGGCGGTGCCCGCCTTGAGGCCCTCCACCTTGACGACGTTCTCGTCGTCGGTGTTATAGAGCTCGAGGATGTCGCGGTCGGTCACCGACCACTTGATGCCGGGGTCCTCCGCGTTGGCGGGCGACACCGTGCCGGTGTAGACCGAGCGCCCGTCCCCCACGTAGAGGGTCGACGGCCCGTCGATCGAGATCGCCTCGACCTTGACCCCCTTCTTGGGCGCGGTACTGCTCGTGTCCTTGCCGGTCTGCTTATATTTGCCGGTGCCCACCACGATGTCGATCGAGCCGCGCACCCCGCTGCCGTCCCGCGCGATGGCGGTGATCGTGGCGGTGCCGTCCCGCAGGCCCTCCACCTTGCAGGAGGAGGACGTGAGGTTGGAGAGCTCGACGATGTCGTCGTCATCGGTCACCCACTTGACCCGGTCGTCGTCCGCGTCGGAGGGCGACACCCGCACCGAAAGCGTCGTGCGGGTCCCCACCTCGATCTCCTCCTCATCCGCCTCGACGACGATCTTCGTCACGTCGCCGCCGTCGCCGCCGCTTCCCCCGCCGACATAGACGGTGCAGCGCGCCTCGTCGTCGTCGGTGTAGGCGGTGATGCGGGTTTTGCCCTCCCCCTTGGCGACCACCTTGCCGGAGGAATTGACCGTCGCGACCGACTTGTCGTCCGTCTCCCACGAGACGTCCGCGCCGCCCGCGCCGCTCACCTTGAGCGGGAAGGTGTCGCCCACCTCGAGGTCGAGCTCCGTCTCGTTGAGGCGGAGGTTCCCGCCGTCCTCATCGTCATCGTCGTCCTCGTCCTCATCGTCGCCGCCGGAGGAATAGCTCCCCGAGCTGGCGCCGCCGAGATAGGCACTGATGCCGTTGGCGATCGCCTCGGCCATGCGGCTCTGGTATTTCGAGTTGATCAGCTTGGTATATTCCCCCTCGTTGGACATGAAGCCCAGCTCGGCGAGCACGCAGGCGAACTGGCTCTCGCGGGTCATGTAGTAGAGCCCCGCCTTGGCGCCGCGGTTGTCCGAGCCGAGCGCCTTGGAGACGTTGGCGGAGATGTTCGCCGCGAGCTGCTTGGAGAAGGGATAGAAGTAGTAGACCTCGGTGCCGGTCGCCTTGACGTTGGGGGCGGAGTTGCTGTGGACGCTGACGAGCACCTGCGCGTTGAAGGCGCGGGCCGCCGCCATGCGGGTGGCCATCGTCGAGCCGGGCTCGGCCATCAGCACCGTCGCGCCCTGGCTCTTGAGGTCGCTGACGAGCTTTTTGGCCACCGCGAGGTTGATGTCCGCCTCGTCCTTGCCGGGGTAGAAGCCGAGGTTTCCCGGGTCGTTTCCGCCGTGCCCGGGGTCGACCACGATCCGCGCCCCCGAGAGGGAGCCGGGGGAATTGTTGAAGCGCAAAACGAGGCTGTTGCCCTCGTAGTACGCCTTGTAGCCAAGGAAGCCGCCCGCCTTCTTGAGGGTGAGGTTGAGGTTGGAGCCCTCCCATTTGGCCGACTTGAAGAGCGCGTTGGACTTGATCGAGTCGGAATCGGGGGTGCGGGCGGTGTAGTCGAACTTGAAGATGATCTGCGAGCCGTCGTAGGCGACCTTGTAGGGCACCTTCTGATCCATCTCCAACGAGACGCTCGTGTAGGCGCCCGACGATTTGACCGACATGCCGCTGATGACGTTCTGGTCGGGCATCGAGCCGCCCGATGCCTTGATGTCGTCCGAATAGACGCGCACGCCCGATTCAAGCTTCCAGTAGGTCTTGGTGACGCTGCCGTTCTTGTAGACGATCTCGTCCCCGTAGGTCTTGTCCACCGTGCCCTTGGGCAGCGGGAAATAGCCCGGGCTGGAGTTGTCGTTGAGGGTATTGATGGGGAAGGTCTCCGCCTGGTCGGCGACGACGTAGACGACCGACCCCTCGCCCATGACCGCCCGCTTGTTGACGGTGACGAGCGCGCCCTCCACCGACTGGGTCTCCCCCTGCGCGGTGGCGGTAAAGGTGATGTTGCCCATCGTGGTGGCGGAGGCGGAGGCGCTCGGCGCGGTGAACACGCCGGTGAACCGCTTGTAGCCGGACAGCGAGTCCGCCTCGTCGGTCTCGTCCTCCGTCTGGGAGAGGGTGATCGTCTGCCCGCCGACGCTCGCGCTCACCTTGGCGTCCTCGTAGGCGAGCACCGAGACGGTGACCTCCATGCCGCCGTCGACCGCCAGCTTGCCGGTCGGGGTGACCTCCTTGATGACCTGCACCTGCCGCGTGATGCTGTAGGTGAGGGTCTTGCCCTTGTGCACAAAGGCGAAGGTGTTGAGCCCCGGCGTCAGGTCCTCGCGGATGGCGAAGTAGCCGCTCTCGTTGGTGGGGATCGTCTCCCCGTTCATCGTGACCTCCGCCTGCGGGTCGGACGCGCCCTGGAAGGTGACCGACTGCTCCTTGGTCGTGAAGGTCATCTGCTGCGGGGTGGTGATGGCGAGCTGGGTGAGCACCCACTGCTCGTTGATCTCGTTGTTGAGGTACTGCACGAGGGTGGTCGTGCTGTTGCCGGGGTTGGCGGAGAGCGCCGCCAGGGAGTTGAACGCGTTGCCCGACATGCCGCCCAGCTCCTGCAGGTCGATGACCTGCTTGGTGAGCTGCTCGTAGACCGTCCAGCCGATCGACTGGGTGCCCACGCGGTCGGCCGCGTGCATCATGTAAAGGGTGGTGTCGGCGCCGCGCGCCACCTGCTTCCACCACTCGGCCACGACGCCGAACCGCGCCGTCTCCTCGTTGGTGGAGCCGTAGTTTTTGACCATCACGAAGTCGAAGAGCCCGCTCTCGACCATCGCTTTCGTGTCCGCGTTGCCGTAGCCGAGCGCGGTCCGCTCCGCCTTGGTGTCGGTGCCGCCGGGGTTTTCCGCGGCGTTCTCCCACACGGCGTCCGCCAGCAGTCCCACCTGGGTGCCGGGCGCGCGCTCCCGCACGGCGGAGGCCGCCGCGCTCACGAGCGCCGACGGCACCTGCCGCAGGTAATTCTGATAGCCAACGCCGCCGCCGTTTTCGAGGTACTGGGCGTAGCTTTGCCCGTCGGCGGGGTTTTCGTACCCGTCGAGCAGGATGCCGTCCAGCTTGTACGTTTCCGCAAAGGAGCCGATGTTCTCCCGCACGCTGTCGAGCGTCCTCCCGTCCGCGTTCGCGGCGCGCAGGTATTTGCCGTCGTCGCCCGCGAGATCGGACACGTCGTAGGTCGCGTAGACGTAGAAGCCCATCTCGCGGGCCTTGTCCGCGAGATAGCTGGTCACGTCGATTTCAAGCGGCGCCGCCTCGAGCGTGTCGCTTGTAAAAAGGACGGCGTCGCGGTACTTCGTGTCGATGATGATCGAATTCATCGTCAGCTCCTGCGCCGCCGCGAGCGCCCGGTCGAGCTGGCCGCCCAGCTCCGCCGCCGAGAGCGGCGCGTCGGTCGTCAGGTAGTCGGTCCCCGCCGAGATCATCACCGCCCGCAGCTCGTCCGGGACGTTGAAGTAGACCGGTTCGGGCTCGGGCTCCTCCTCCGGTTCCTCCCCGGGCCCGGAGGACTCCTCCGGACTGTCCGCGTCCCGCGGCTCTTCCCCGTCGGAGGACTCCGGTTCCCCGTCCGCGGAAGCCATGACGGCGGCGTCCGGGCTTTCCGCCCCGTCCCCGCCGATCAAATCCCCGCCGAGAAACGCCAAAGCCCCCATCAGCAGCGTCATCAGGATGAACGCCGCCGACAGGGCGAGGGCGAGTTTTTTGCGGTTGGGGCCGTTTCTTGGCAAGCTGGTTTCCTCCCCGCGCGGACCGCCCCGGCGGGGCCTGTCCGGATACCGTATGGGGCGGGTCCGAGAACCCGCCCCGCGTCAACGGCTGTCAGAAAATCTTTTTGAGGTTCCGTTCCTCCGCCTGCATCTGCCTGCCCGGCGAAACAAAGAGGGATTCATAGCTGTAGAAGGCCACGCCGCCGTAATGCTTCGCGTCCCGCGCGGTCGTCACCATCCGGGCGAGCAGGTCGGTGGTTCCGAGCCACTCGTCGCGGCCCGCGCCCGCCCACGTGTCCTCGGTGCCGATCTTGTAGGCCCCGATGCCCACATAGAGCTTGATGCCGTCCACCTTGATCATGTCCGCCCATTTCCTCACCGTCTCGGCGTAGGGGCAGGTCGCGTTGTCGTAGCCGTAGTAGACCTGCGGGCAGATGTAGTCGACATAGCCGGGGTTGGAGAGCCAGACGGACGCGTCCGCGAACTGGCTTTCATAGTTGGTCTTGACGTTGCCCTGCGGGCTGATGCCGAAGAGGCAGGCGGGCTTCGATTCCTTGATCGCCGCGTAGACCTCCCGGACGAGGATATCCACGTTTTCCCGCCGCCAGTCGGCCTGGGAGAGGTTCGAGCCCGAAGCGCGGTAGGTCGCGCTGTCGAAGGCAAAATCGGTCGTCGGATAGAAGTAGTCGTCAAAGTGGACGCCGTCCACATCATAGTTCTGCACGATCTCCCGCACGCCGTTCACAATGAGCTTGCGCGCGGCGGGGCTGCCGGGGTTGTAGTAGACGCCGCCGTTCCATTCGAGCGCCGCGTCGCTGCCCTGGCTGAGCCAGATTTTCGCCTGGTTGTCGCTCGACATCGGCTGGTCGCCGATCCGCACGCGGTAGGGGTTGAGCCACGCCTCGATGCGCAACCCCTCTTCGTCCGCCAGCGCGCACATGATTTCCAGCGGGTCGTAGCCGGGGTCCTGCCCCTCGGTGCCCGTCAGGTAGCGGGACCAGGGGAAAAAGTCGGACGCGTAGAGCGCGTCGCCGAACGGCCGTACCTGCACGAACACGGTGTTGAAGCCGAAGTCGGCCGCCTTCTTGAAGGCCGCGCCGACGTTGGCGGTGAACTGCGCCTTCGTCTTGCCCTTCACCATCGGCTCGAGCGTCAGGTAGGACATCCATACGGCGCGCACCTCCCCCTGCGGGGCGGAGGAGATCTTCTGCCCCTCCCGCGGGGCGTTCGCCGCCAGCAGCCCGGCGCCGAGGAGAATGTTTTCGTCGCTGCCCGGCGCTTCCACGCCGTACACGCTTGTCGTTTCCGTCCTGCTCAGGGTGACCGCCTGCGCGGCGTCCCCCCGGCCTCCCGCGATGTCATCGCCGGCAGACCGGCTTCCGCAGCCGGCCATGCCAACCAGCAGAAATACCGACAGTATAACGCTTAACGTCTTTTTCATGCTGATTTTCCTTTCCACACGATAACTCAACATAATTTTACACGTTTTGCCCAATTCGGTCAAGTGTCCCGGGCAAATATCTGTCTTTTCCGGTTGACTTTTTCAACATTTAGTATACACTGGTACCAACGGTTTCCGGAGGTGACAGAGATGTTCTTTCTAGGTATATTCGGCGCGAACAGCAAAGTAGTACCCGCCGGACAGGTTTCCGCGGCGGCCTGTCCCGCCTGCGGGGAAACGGCGTCCCTCAGCGTCTGCCGCCGCTACAGCTACGTCCACTTCTTTTTCATCCCGCTCGTCAAATACGATTCGGTCTATCTGGCTACCTGCCCCCGCTGCGCGAGCGTCTTCGAGCTCGACCCCGCGCTCGACCGCCGCCTCGCGCACGGCGGGGAAATCACGGTGCCGCCGGGCGGGCTGCGCCTGCTGCGCAATAACGTCCTCCCCCGCTGCCCCGCCTGCGGCGCGCCGCAGCAGAAGGACAGCCTCTACTGCAATCGGTGCGGCGCAAAGCTCTGATTCCTGCGTCCCGGAAAAAATTCCCGGCGTTTTATGCCAAAAAATCAAAAAAGGCAGCCGCTGTGCGGCTGCCTTTTTGGTTTCAGTGCTTGCGCGGGGAACGTCCGGCGGGCTTTTGCTGCTTCTGCGGCTGCTGACGCACCGGCTTCGGCTTCGCGGCGCGCTGCTCGCGCGGCGGGCGCTGGGGGCGCGGCTGCTTGGGCGGCGCCTCGAACACCTCCATCGGGTAGGGGTGGTCCTCCACCACGGGGATCTTTTTGCCGATCAGCTTCTCGATCTCCTTGAGCTCGTCCATCTCCTCGATGCTGCAAAAGGAGATCGCCGTCCCCGACAGCCCCGCGCGCGCCGTGCGCCCGATGCGGTGCACATACGTCTCGGGGATGTTGGGCAGGTCGTAGTTGATGACGTGGGAAAGCTCGTCGATGTCGATGCCGCGCGCGGCGATGTCGGTCGCCACGAGCACGCGGATCTCCCCCGCCTTAAAGGCGCTCAGCGCCCGCTGGCGGGCGTTCTGGCTCTTGTTGCCGTGGATCGCCTGCGCCTCGACGCCCGCCTTGTCGAGCTCCCGGGCCACCCGGTCGGCGCCATGCTTGGTAAAGGTGAACACGAGCGCCGAAACGATGCCCGGATCCTTGAGCAGGTGCACGAGCAGACGGCGCTTGTTGGGCTTATCCACAAAATAGAGCCGCTGGTCGATCACCTCGACGGGGGAGGAGACGGGATCCACCGCCACCTTGACCGGGTCGGTGAGAATGCGGTCGCACAGGCGCATGATGCTCTCGGGCATCGTGGCGGAGAAAAAGAGGGTCTGCCGCTTCTGCGGCACCCGGGCGATGATCTTCTCCACATCGTGGATGAAGCCCATGTCGAGCATCCGGTCGGCCTCGTCGAGCACCAGCGTCTCGACGCGCGAGAGGTCGATATACCCCTGCCCGATCAGGTCGTTGAGCCTGCCGGGGGTGGCGACGAGGATGTCGACGCCGCGTCGAAGCTCGTCCACCTGCGGGTTCTGGGAGACACCCCCGAAGATGACGGCGGTGCGCAGGCGCAGGTAGTGGCCGTAGGCCTTGAAGCTGTCGGAAATCTGGAGCGCGAGCTCGCGGGTCGGTGTGAGCACGAGCGCGCGGATGACGCGCGGCGCGCCCGGCTGGGGCTTCCGGGCGGAGAGCCGCTGCAAAATCGGCATGGCGAAGGCGGCGGTCTTGCCGGTGCCCGTCTGGGCGCAGCCGAGCACGTCGCGGCCCTCGAGCGCGGGGGGGATCGCCTTTTGCTGGATGGGGGACGGGGCGGTGTAGCCCTCGTCGGCCGCGGCGCGCAGGATGGGCGGTATCAATTTCAGTTGATCAAATTTCATAAGTTGTGCAGATTCCTTTTGTTCAATTCACATTCACTGTGTAAGCTGTAAGTATACCATACTCCCGGCCGGATTGCCAGTAAAAATTCCCCATGCTCATATGGACAGGCGCGCGGGGCATAGATATGCAGAAGAAAACGCTTTGGGAAGTGACGCAATGAAGGCAATCAACAGGGCGATCCTGCCGCTGGCCCTCGCGCTGGCGGTGGCGTTGGGCGGGATCGCCGTGCAGGGCGTCCGGGCGGTGTCCGCGAACGCGCCGGCGGAACCGGACGGGATCGAACTGCCGATCGTGATGTACCACCACGTGCTCAAGGAGCAGGCGCGGCTCAACAAATACACCATCTCCCCCGACGAGTTCCGGTCGGACATGGAATACCTGAAGACGGAAGGCTATACCCCGATCGTGATCGCCGACCTGCTCGCCTATGTGGAGGAGGGCGCGCCGCTGCCCGAACGCCCGGTCATGATCACCTTCGACGACGGGTACGAGAGCTTCCACGAATACGTCTTCCCCATCCTGAAGGAGTATGACTTCAAGGCCGTCTATTCCATTGTGGGCAGGTACGCCGACCAGTATTCCGCGGTGGACGACCATCACATCCGCTATTCCCACTCGACGTGGAACGAGCTGCGCGAGATGCGGGACAGCGGCCTCGTGGAGATCCAGAACCACTCCTACAACCTGCACGAGAACCAGAACGGCCGCCACGGCTCGATGCGCAAGTCGGGCGAGGGGCTGGCGGCCTACCAGACGATGCTGGAGGAGGACCTCGGCAAGCTCCAGGACGAATGCGCGGCGTTCCTCGACTGGACGCCCACCTGCTTCACCTACCCGTTCGGGCAGATCAGCAAGGAGGCGCTGCCGGTGATCCAGGGGATGGGCTTTTCGGCGGCGCTGACCTGCGAGGAGAAGCTCAACTACATTACGGGCGATCCGGAACAGCTCTACCACCTGCGGCGGTTCAACCGTCCGCACGGCACGTCGTTCCAGACGATTCTCGAGCGCGCCCGCAAGTAGGTTTCGCCCGCCCGATCCAAAAGTTTTCGCCCGCCTTTTTCAAAAGGCGGCGGGTGAGAAAAGTCCCGGCGTTTTTTCAAAACGCCGGGATTTTTCGAGGGCGGAGCCCTGAGCCCGGGCCCGCAGGCCCTGCTTCAAGCGTATTTTGGGGGTTCGGGGGCCTTTTACAAGAAAAAAGGCCCCCGGGAAGAGGAGAGGCCGCCGAACCGGCGGCCTCTGAAACGTTCCTTTTTCTCTTGTAAAAAGGAACCGAAAAATACGCCTGAAGGATGGGGCGT
>ENA-UOIV01000616-UOIV01000616.1-human-gut-metagenome-genome-assembly--contig:-C59-NODE-616-length-37198-cov-5.770885_pt1 | contig 37198 bp, 33 predicted proteins | sample MGYA00242333_ERZ723880 | MGnify/ENA metagenome assembly ERZ723880 | reverse complement strand
ATAAAGTCCCGGTGAAAATCCCCATAGGCGAAGGCGGAGCAGGTGGCGGCGATCAGCAGGTCCGCCCCGTCAAAATAGGGGGCGTTTACCGGCGCCAGCTTGATCTGTACCGGCCACTGGCGCAGCTGGGAGAGAATGGCGGCCTGGCCCTCCGCTCTCTCAGGGCGGCAGTCCGTCCGGTCTAGGGTGCGGCTGTGGGTGCCGGGACAGCCGCAAGCCAGGGGCTTTTCCTGCCCGCGGCGAGCCAGGTGGGCTTTTACCGCAGCCTCGTCATAGGCTGCCGCCTCCCGCTCTACAAAATGGATGGCATCCACCGGGCAGGCGGGGAGGCAGTCCCCCAGCCCGTCGCAGTAGTCGTCCCGGATGAGCCGGGCCTTGCCGTCCACCATGGCGATGGCTCCTTCGTGGCAGGCACTGGCGCAGGCGCCGCAGCCGTTGCATCTGTCCTCATCAATTTGAATGATCTTGCGGATCATGGTTTCATCGTCTCCTTCCGATTATGCCGGGGCAATCCCCGGTTTTTCTTGACTTTACGGACATATGATAGGATAATGAGAGAAAAAAGTCTGTTGTTTTTCCAACGAAAGGAGGACACTATGGACCTGGATGCCGCCAATTTAATCCAATGTCCCTTATTCCGGGGGCTGGACCTGGATGAACTTCCCGGCTTGCTCCGCCGGCTCCACGCCCGCACCCGCCGGGCGGACCGGGGGGAGGTGGTCCTCCGTGCGGGGGAGGTTCCCGGAGAGTTGGGAGTGGTGCTGTCCGGCACCCTTCACGTGGTCCGGGACGACTTGTGGGGGGGCCGGGCCATCCTTTCCCAGCTGAGAGCGGGGGATCTGTTTGCCGAGGTATATGCCCTGCTGGGCGAGCCTTTGCAGGTAACCGTGGAAGCGAGGGAATCCAGCCAGGTACTGTTTTTTTCCGTCCGGTGCATGCGGGAGGACGTCCCCCAGCTGGGGGAGCGGCTTGAGCTGGTGCTGGCCCGGAAAAACCTTGCCCTCAACCGGAAGCTGGGCTACCTCACCCTGCCCACCACCCGGGAGAAAGCTCTGGCCTATCTGTCGGACGAGAGCCGTCGGCAGGGGAGCGGCACCTTCTCCATCCCCTTTGACCGGCAGGAGCTGGCCGACTACCTCTCCGTGGACCGCTCCGCCCTGTCCGCCGTGCTGGGGGCGCTCCGCCGGGAGGGGCTGATCTCCTTCCAGAAGAACCAGTTTACGCTCCACAGACAGGAGGATCTGCGATGAACGTCCGTCAAATTTTCCAGGGAAAGGATCGTTTTCTGGATCTGCTCCTGCTGGGGGACGAGCAGGAGGACATGATCGCCCGCTACCTGGGCCGGGGAGAGCTGTTTGCCCTGTACGACCCGAACCTGCGGGGGGTATGCGTGGTCACCGACGAGGGGGCGGGGACCTTTGAATTGAAAAACCTGGCCGTCCCGCCCAAATACCAGCGCCGGGGCTACGGCCGGGCGCTGGTGGATTTCTGCCTGGCCCGCTGCGCTGGGCGTGGGCACACTATGCTGGTGGGCACCGGGGACAGTCCCCTCACCGTGCCCTTTTACCTGGCCTGCGGCTTTACGCCCTCCCACCGGGTGGAAAATTTCTTTCTTGACCACTATGACCACCCCATTTTTGAGGGCGGGGTCCAGCTGCGGGACATGGTGTATTTCCGGCACCCGCTGTAACAGGACCAGCCTGTCAGATGGAAGACAAAAAACCCGCCGCTGGCTTGCCAGCGGCGGGTTTTTTGCACGTTTACTCGTGGTCGTGATCGTGGTCACAGCCACAGTCGCACTCGCAACCGTCCTCATCCTCGAAGGATAGGGCGAACTTCTGCCCGCACACGGGGCAGTCGATGGATCCGGCTTCCAGCACAGCATCATCGATGACCAGATCCTCTCCGCAGTTGGGACAGGCCACCTCGAAGAAGTCTTCGTCCAGCTCCTCGCCGTCCTCGTCGTCATCATCTTCGTCCTCGTCGTCAAAGACGAACTCCTCCACGTCGGCCAGATCGTCAGAAATGGCATCAATCTCTTCGCCAAACTCATCCAGAGTGGAATCCACGGTCTCCAGCTGGTCGGCCACTTCCTTGAGCACGTCCAGCATCTCGGAGAGGACTTTGGCCTCGCCGGACTCGGACTTATCCAAGCCCATGCCGTCAAACAGCCCCTGGATATAGGCTACTTTTTCAGAAATCGTCATCATGCTTCTCCTTTTTTATCTCAGGGAACAAGGCCCCTGGGAGCTTTTTCCGATTGGATCCAATCAGCCCTTACAACGCTCCAGATACTCTCCGGTGCGGGTGTCAATGCGGATCTTGTCGCCGGGGTTGATGAACAGGGGCACCTTGATCTCGGCGCCGGTCTCAAGAGTGGCGGGTTTGGTGACGTTGGTGGCGGTGTCGCCCTTGAAGCCGGGATCGGTCTGAGTGACCTCCAGCTCCACAAAGTTGGGGGGCTCCACGCCGAACACGCTGCCCTTATAGGACATGATCTTACAGGGCATGTTCTCCTTGACGAACTTGAAGTTGTCCCCCAGCACGTCCTTGTTGATGGGGGTCATCTCATAGCTCTCCATGTCCATGAAGTAGTACAGGTCGCCGTCGTTGTAGCTGTACTCCATCTCCTTACGGTCCACGAAGGCCTGCTCGAACTTGGCGGTGGGGTTAAATGAGGTTTCAGTGACGGCTCCAGTGATGACGTTCTTCATCTTAGTGCGCACAAAAGCCGCACCCTTACCGGGCTTGACGTGCTGGAACTCCACCACCTGCATGACCTTGCCGTCCATCTCAAAGGTTACGCCGTTGCGGAAATCGCCTGCGGTGATCATTGCCATTGGTATCTTCCTCCAATTATCGAAAGTTTGAGAGACTAAAACTTAATCACTGTATTATACCCTATTTCTCCTGTATTTGCAAGAGGGTTACAGAATAATCAGCTCCTTGGGGGAGCGGGTGATGTCGATGCAGCCATCGTCGGTGAGCATGATGACGTCCTCGATGCGTACGCCGAACTTGCCAGGCAGATAGATACCCGGCTCGGCGGACAGACAGGCCCCGGCGGGGATCACTTTGTCCCACAGGGGGGAAAAGCGGGGGTTCTCGTGGATCTCAATGCCCAGGGAGTGGCCGAAGCCGTGGCCGAAATAGTCTCCGTAGCCCGCGTCGGCGATGATTTTGGCGCCGATATTGTGAATCTCCGCCCCGGTGACGCCGCCGTGGGCGGCGGCGATGCCCGCCAGCTGGGCCTTGAGCACCGTGTCATAGACGAATTTCATCTCGTCTGTGGGCTGGCCCACCGCTACGGTGCGGGTCATGTCGGAGCAGTAGCCCCCCACCACGCAGCCGAAGTCCATGGTGACGAACTGGCCCTTCTGGATGAGGGCCTGGCTGGGGATGGCGTGGGGCTTGGAGCCGTTGGCCCCACAGGCCACGATGGGGTCGAAGGAGTTGCGTTCCGCACCCTTGCGAGCCATGAGGTAGGTCAATTTGGCGGCAATTTCACACTCGGCCACACCGGGCTTGATGTCGTTCAAGATCTCGGAAAAGGCTTCGTCGGTGACCCGCTGGGCCTCCTTCATGGCGGCCAGCTCCTCCTCATCCTTGACCATGCGCAGCAGGTCCAGGATTTCCGAGGCGGGCACCAGCTCGGCGCGGACCTCTTCCTTCCACTGGCTGTACTCGGCCACGGACATATAGTTGTCCTCAAAGCCCAGGCGGCGGATGCCCTGGGCGGACACGATGTCCTGGGCCAGTTGGCGGTAGGTCTGGCCGGTCCGGATCATGCCCACCTGGGCGTCCTTTACCAGCTGGCCGGCAGCCTCGATATACCGGGAGTCGGTGTAGTACCAGGTCTGGGCCGGGGTGACGACGGCCATGCCCTCGCCATGGAAGCCGGCGGCGTAGAATTCGCCGGGGGCGGAGGTGACCAGCATGGCATCCAGGCCGTGGGCGGAGAGCTGCTGTGCGATTTTTCCAAAATGATTCATGGTGTTTCCTCTTTTCCATTTATGCTGAAAATTGCTGACTATAACGGAATCATGGTCCCGCAGTTCGGGCAGCGGAACCTGCCCTCGTGGGTGCGGGCGGCGATGGGAACTCCGCCATACCACCGCCTGCCGCAGTTGGGGCATCGGACGCCGCCGCGCCGGACGGCCCACACCAATGCCCCGGCCAGGAGCAGGACGACGCCCCCCAGAGCCAGGGCCGCCATCACGGCGTTCAGGGCGGATGGGCCGGTCCCCGCCCCTATTCCCGCGATCCCGATGGCGCATGCCGCGGCCCCCAGGGCGAAGAGCAGGCGGTGGGGATAGAGCTTCCACTTCATTGCCTCATCTCCTTTCCAGGGCTGCCGGGGGACCGGCGCTTCCGGGGCCCGGACTCAGAGCACGTCCTCATGATACCACAGGTTGGTCATGTACAGCCCGTCGGGCGGGGCCGTGGGGCCGGCTAGAGTGCGGTTGCGGGAGGAAAGGATTTCCGGAATGTCCTCCGGGGCCAGTTTGCCCTCGGCGGCGTAGATGCAGGTGCCCACCATGGCCCGGACCATGTTGTACAAAAATCCGTCGGCACACACCCGGCAGTCAATGATCTGGCCGCGGCGCTGAATGTCGAAATAGTGGACGGTGCGCACGGTGGTTCTCGTCTCGGTGCCCACCGAGCGCACGGCGGCAAAGTCGTGGGTGCCCACAAACTGCGCCGCCGCCTGGGCCATGACAGCCTCGTCCAGCAGCTTGGGATAGAACCACACCCGGTTGACATAGAAAGGGTCCCGGATGCGGGAGTTGTAAATGCGGTAGGTGTACTCCTTTTTCAGACAGGAGCCGATGGCGTTGAAGTAGTCAGGCACCACTGTGGCCTTGGACACCACGATGTCGCCGGGCAGCCGGGTGTTCACCGCCAGGGGCAACCGCTCCACCGGGATGCCGGAGGTGGTGCGGAAGTTGGCCACATATACCCGGGCGTGGACCCCAGCGTCGGTGCGGCCCGCTCCGGTGACCTTCACCGGGTGGCACACCACTGAGGACAGGGCCTTTTCCAGCGTCTCGGCCACGGAGGAGGCGTTTTTCTGCACCTGCCAGCCGTGGTAGGCGGTGCCGGTATAGCTCAGGCGCAGGGCGATGTTGCGCTGCTCCATGGGGATATCTCCTTTCGGCAGGGAATGGCGGCCGTCACAGGCCAAGCCGCAGGCCAAGCACCCCGATGACCACGCACAGGGCCATAAACAGGGCCATGGTTACCCAGTCCATGCCCTGGTAGTGCAGGGAGCGCATACGGGTGCGGCCCTCGCCGCCGTGGTAGCACCGACACTCCATGGCGGTGGCCAGCTCGTCCGCCCGCCGGAAGGCAGACACGAACAGGGGCACCAGCAGGGGGATGAGGGCCTTTGCCTTCTGGATGAGGTTGCCAGAGTCGAAGTCCGCGCCCCGCGCCCGCTGGGCGGACATGATCTTGTCCGTCTCTTCAATGAGCAAAGGGATAAACCGCAGGGCAATGGACATCATCATGGCCAGCTCGTGGACCGGAATATGGATTTTTTTCAGCGGACCCAGCAGGGATTCCAGTGCGTCGGTGAGGGCCAGGGGAGAGGTGGTGTAGGTCAGCAGGAAGGTGCAGGACACCAGCAGCATGATACGCACCACCATAAAAAAGGCGTGAAGGATGCCCTCCCAGGTGATTTCAAAGACCCAGAAAGCGGCAATGACGTGCTCCCCGGGATAGTAGAGAGCATTGAGAATGGCGGTGAACACCAGCAGGAACACCACCGGCTTCATCCCCCGCAGGATGGCTTTGGGGGAGATGGTGGACAGCTTTACCGTCCCGGCCAGTACCAGGAACATCAGGGCATAAGTCACCCACCACTGGGCCAGGAACAGCGCCACGATATAACACACCACGCAGATGAGCTTGGTGCGGGGATCCAGGCGGTGGACAATGGACTGTCCCGGGAAATACTGGCCCAGAGTGATGTCTTTCAGCGCCATTCAGACCGCACCTCCTTCCTCAGAAGAAGCCTGCTCTAGTTCATCTTCAGCCAAGGACGCTGAAAACGTCATATCCGCAGGTTCCTTCTTCCCCTCCCCGGGCAGCCGAACACCGGCTTGGCGGGGGCTCTGCTGGGAAGGGGCGGTTTGCTTCCGCTCCAAGGCGGCGAGCACCGCATCCCGAGCCTGCTCCACAGTGTACACCGAGGCGGGCACCTCCAGTCCCATGGCCCGCAGCCGGGCGAACACCCGGGTCATGGCAGGCACACCCAGCCCCATGTCCTCCAGCTCCCGGCCGTGGGAGAACACCTCCCCCGGCGCTCCGGAGAAGGGAATGGAGCCGTTGGAGATGACCACCAGCCGCCCGGCCTCCCGGGCCACCTCCTCCATGGAGTGGGACACCAGGAGGATGGTGGCGTTTTTCTCCCGGTGATAGGTGCGGATGTTGTCCAGAATCTGGGCCGCCCCGGCCGGGTCCAGCCCGGCGGTTGGCTCGTCCAGGATAAGCACCCGGGGTTCCATGGCGATGACGCCCGCAATGGCTACCCGGCGCTTCTGTCCGCCGGACAGCTCGAAGGGGGACTTGTCCAAAATCGGGTCATCCAGCCCCACGAAGCGGGCGGCCTGACGGACCCGGCGGTCGATCTCATCTTCGTCCAGCCCCATGTTTCTGGGGCCGAAGGAGATATCCTTATACACCGTCTCCTCAAAGAGCTGGTACTCTGGATACTGAAACACCAGCCCAACCTGGAAGCGCACGGCGCGGGTGCGCGCCTTATTCTCCCAGATGTCCTGACCATCAAAGAGCACCTGGCCGGAGGTGGGCTTTAACAACCCGTTGAGATGCTGGATGAGGGTGGATTTGCCCGAGCCGGTGCGGCCGATGATGGCCAGGTATTCCCCGGCCTGGGCGGAGAAGTCCACGCCGTTGAGAGCCGGGTGCTCAAAGGGGGTGCCGGCACTGTACAGGTGATGGAGTTGTCTTGTCTCGATGATTGGGGGCATAGCGACAGTCCTTTGAAAAGTTTAGGAGTTGGAAAATGGATTCAGCTGGCATTACGCCAACAGGGCGTATAAAGCGGCGGCGCAGCTGTCTACGTCCAGCGCGTCCAGGGGGACGTTTACACCGCTTTTCCGAAGCTCATACATCAAGCCCACCGTCTCAGGCACTTCCAGCCCCAGAGCGCGCAGGCCGACCACGTCCTGAAACACGTCAGCGGGCCGCCCGTCGGCCACGATGCGCCCATCGTGCATCACCACCAGCCGGTCGGCCTGGGCGGCCTCGTCCATGTGGTGGGTGATGAGCACCAGAGTGATGCCGAAAGTCTCTCTCAATTCCCGCAGGGTAGACATGACCTCCGCCCGGCCCACCGGGTCCAGCATAGCGGTGGGCTCGTCCAGCACCACGCACCGGGGACGCATGGCCAGCACCCCTGCGATGGCCACCCGTTGCTTCTGCCCACCGGAAAGGAGGTGAGGAGCGTGGCGGGCATACTCCGTCATGCCCACCGCCCGGAGGGCGGCGTCCACCCGCTGCCGGATCTCCGCCGGGGGAACTCCCAGATTCTCCGGGGCGAAGGCCACGTCCTCTTCCACCACGCTGGCCACGATCTGGTTGTCCGGGTTTTGGAACACCATGCCAACCTGACGGCGGATGTCCAGCAGCAGCGCCTCGTCGGCAGTGTCCATGCCGTCCACATACACCTTGCCCCCGCTGGGCAGAAGAATGGCGTTGAAGTGCTTGGCCAGAGTGGATTTGCCCGAGCCGTTGTGGCCTAAAATGGCCACGAAGGAACCTTCCCGAATGGTCAGGTCCACTCCGTCCAGCACCGTGGGGGCCACGCCCTCCTCAGTGGTATAGCGAAAGACCAGGTCTTCCGTTTTGATAATCGCGTCTGACATAACAGGCTCCTTCAAGGGAGAAATAAGAGATTATTTGCCGTAGACCACCTGGCGGGCCCGCTGGTGATCCCGGCGGGCCACATAGATCTTGTAGACGTAGGAGGTGGTATTGAACAGGGAGAACCGTTGGGCGGATGCGGCGGCGGCTCGGGCGTCTCCCCGGGCGCCCATGGCGGTGCTGCCGTTGCGCAGGGGAGTGATGGAGAAGGGGATGCCTGCCTGCTGGAGCTTGTCCTTCACGGACCCCAGCTGCTGGGGGTCAGCCTCGGTAGCCAGAAGCTTTCGGTTGAGGATGCAGACCATAGCAAGTCTCCTTGCTGCTAGTGGCGAGGGGGGTCCGCCCCTGGGCCACCCCTTTCATATGGGACCGGAGAGTCTCCGGCCCTCTAGTTGTAGGTCCACCGGCCGGTGGCGCCGCAGGGCAGGGCAAGACCGCTGGCGGACACCGGCAGGCCCAGCTCGTCGGACACGGTATGGCCACCGAACTTGCCGCCGACGACGGACTGCAAAATATAGGTGAGCACCGACGGGGCCAGCCCCGTGGTGTAGGAGTTGAGAATGACAAACAGCGGATGGTCGCTGAGCACCCCGGACACCAGTTCTACAAAGGGGTAGAGGCTGTCTTCCAGCTTCCACACCTCGCCGGAAGGCCCCCGGCCGTAGGAGGGGGGGTCCATGATGATGGCGTCATAGCGGCGGCCCCGGCGGATCTCCCGCTCTACAAATTTGGCGCAGTCGTCCACGATCCATCGGATGGGCCTGTCCTCCAGCCCGGACAGCCGGGCGTTGTCTCTGGCCCACTGGACCATACCCTTTGCCGCATCCACGTGGCACACGCTGGCTCCAGCCGCCGCACAGGCCACGGTGGCCCCCCCGGTATAGGCGAACAGGTTCAATACGCTGACGGGCCGGCCGGCTTTCTGGATGAGATCCCGGGCGAAGTCCCAGTTGGCTGCCTGTTCGGGGAACAGGCCGGTGTGCTTGAAGTTCATCAGCCCCACTTGAAATGTCAAGTCCCGGTAACGGACCTGCCACCGCTCGGGCACCTTCTTGCTGGCCCATTGGCCGCCCCCGGTGCGGGAGCGGGCATACCGGGCATCGGGCTTGTCCCAGCCCCGGTGGCTGCGGGGAGTGTCCCAGATGGCCTGGGGGTCGGGCCGCACCAGGGTATAGCCCCCCCAGCGTTCCAGCTTTTCCCCCAGAGAGCAGTCCAGAAGTTCGTAGTCCTTCCATTGGTCCGCAATCCACATATCTCGAGCCCCTCCAAACACAGACAATAATTCAAAATATTATACAATACTTTCCCAACCTAGTCAAATGAAAACCCGGCGCCCAGCATCCAAAATTGCCGGGCGCCGGAGAGGCATCAGGGCTCAAATTGTTCAAAAATAGACAGGCAGCCGTCTCTCTCACATTCGGCCAGCTCCGACGGCGTGCGGATGGTCCAGCTTACCTCCCGTACGCCCCAGGCCCGCCGGATCAGCCGCAGGGCCAGCCGGCGGCGGTGGTGGAGGTTGTAGGCGATGAAGTCCGGAGTGGTGAGAAAGCTGGTGAGCAGATGAGTCATGACAAAATCCGCGCCGCGGCCCAGTCCGGTGCGGGTCTTGAGAAAATTTTCGCTCAGCTGGCCCCGGCACACGTCAGGCCGGTGCTTTTTCAGCCAGCGCACCGCCAGGGGGTGGAAGGACTCGATGCAATAGTCCACCTGGTATTGGTCCAGCAGGTCGCAGGTGGCTTTGGCCAGGGCGGCGGCGTTGCCCTCTACCTTCAGCTCCACAATGAGGGGGGTCTTGCCCTGGAAGAGGGGGAGTACTTCTTCCAGAAAGGGAATCTTCTCATCCGTGCCCTCCAGGCGGTATTTCCCAAGCTGAGCGGCGGTGAGCTGGGATGCCTTCACATCCGCCCCGGCAGTACGCAGCAGGGAGTCGTCATGGATCACCGCCAGGCGGCCGTCCCGGGTCAGATGGACGTCCAGCTCCGCGCCGTAGCCGTGTTCCGCCGCTAGGCGGAAAGCGGCCAGAGAATTTTCGGGGATGCCGTGCTCTTTGTCGTGGAGGCCCCGGTGGGCATATCGGAAGCGTTCCAGAACGGGCCAGGCCGGATGGCTGCGCCGGCCGTGGAGCATGGCGGTCCAAATGAGGAAGAAGAGCAGGACAGCCTGGACGACGCCGACCACAATCAGCACAGGCAGGGCCAGGGGGAGCAGGGCGGCACAGACGGCCAGCGCCGCAATGAGAAGAAGCAAACAGAGAATTCGTGTCATGGCCTTAGTCCTCCATATCCTCAAAGGCGGATAGGCCCTTTTTGGCCGCTGCCTTCACATCGCCGTGGCGGACAAAGCACATGGTTACGAAGGACAGGGCGGCGAATACCGCCGCATAGGGGAAGAGAACCCGGTAGTCGATGTTCCGCATGAGGGTGCCCGCCAGAATGGGGGTAATCACCTGGGCGGCCATGGAAGCGGTGTAGTAATAGCCGGTGAATTTGCCGATGTCGGAGCCCTTACACATCTCCACCACCATGGGCAGGGAATTGACGTTGATGGCCGCCCAGGCCAGGCCCACCAGTGCGAATACCACGAACATGATGGGCTGGATGGAGGCGTAGGCGGTGGTGAGCACAAAGCCTAGCAGGAAGCACACCGCCAGCAGGACAATGCCTCCCATGATGGTCTTTTTTCGGCCGATTTTGGAGGCAATGGCGCCAATGGGGATGTAGGACACGATGGCTCCGGCGGTGGCCACCAGCAGACAGGTGGACGCGCCTCCCAGGGCCTCTCCCATCACCTCGGCCACATATTTGGAAAACCAAGTGGTGACACCGTTATAGGCGATAAACCACAAGGCGATGGAGGCCAGCAGGAAGCCCAGGCTGCGCTTGACCGGGGCAGGGAGCACCTCGTGGCCGGAGCCGTCGTCCTGGGCCAGGTCCCACTCGGGATGCCTGCGCTCAAGGGCCTGGTTCTCCGCGGCCAGCTTAGGCTCCCGGACCGTGAGAAACATAATTGCGATAGCCGCCACCATGATGATGGACACCACCAGGAACAGGGGCTGGTAGTTGACATGATCCAGCCCAGCCACCTTGCTGGTAGGGTACATGACGGCGGAGATGGCCAGATACAGGATGCCGCCCACCGCCCCCATGAGGTTGATGATAGCGTTGCCCTTGCTGCGCAAGGGCTTGGGGGTAACGTCGGGCATGAGGGCCACCGCTGGAGAGCGGTATACCCCCATGGCTATCAGCAGCAGGCCCAGTACCACGATGAAGGAGACCAGCTTGAACGGGGAGGCCTGGGCGGCGTAGCTGTTATCCAAGAAAGGCAGGATGTTCATGAGGATGACTGCGAAGGCGGTACCCACAAGAATGTAAGGGGTGCGCTTGCCCAATTTGCTGTGGGTCCGGTCGGACAGCCCACCGAACAGGGGCAGCAGGAACAGGGCCAGAATGTTGTCCGCGGCCATGATGGCCCCGGACAAGGTCTCATTGAGGTGGAAGGTGCCAGTAAGGATCAGGTTCATAACGCTGTCGTACATCTGCCAGAAGGCGGAGATGGACAGGAAGGCCAGTCCTACGAGGATGGTGCGCTTGCTGTTGAGCTTCATTTGTCTCCCTCTCTCTGTTGTGTTATGAGCGGCCCTCCGGCTCCGCACCCTCCAGGGCGGCCAGCAGGGCGGCAATGTCGTCGAATACCCAGGTGGGCTTTACTGGACTGGCCGCCAGGTCGGCCGGAGTACCCTCCCCGGACAGGACAAAGACGGTGTCGATGCCGGCGTTCACACCGCAAGCGATGTCGGTGTACAGCCTGTCCCCCACCAGCAGCGTCTCATCCCTGGAATACCCCCATTTCTCCATAGCCAGAAGAGCCATGGCGGGCTGGGGCTTGCCGATGACGAAGGGCCGCCGGCCCGTGGCCCGGAAAAGCATTTCGCACACGCTGCCGCAGTCAGGCACCGAACCGTACCAGGTGGGGCATACCCAGTCAGGGTTGGTGGCGTAGTAGTCCACCCCACGGTTCAGGAGGATGCAGGCATCCTCCAGCTTCTGAAAGGTCAGCTCTGTGTCAAAACCAATGAGCAGGCAGTCGACGTTGTCCTCCAGCCGGGCAGTTACCGGGAAGCCCGCCTGGGCCATCTGTTCGCGGAAGCTGGCGGTGCCGAAGGCGTAGCACAGGTGGTAGGGAGGGCGGGAGTTTAAGCGGGAGATGAGCGCGTCGGTGGAAGTGAGAAAGTCCTCTGCCGACGCCTCCACCCCCATCCCGGCCAGCTTGTCCACATAGGCGTCTACCGAGCGGGAGGAATTGTTGGTGAGAAACAGATACCGTCCTCCGCGCTCCCGGACCCGGCGGAGAAAGGGCAGGGTACCGGGAAAGAGAGTGTGATCTAGATAGATGGTGCCGTCCATGTCCAGCAGGAACAGCCGTTTTTGGGCCAGAGAAGCCATGGGAGCCTACCTCCGTCACGCCGGGACAAGGGTGGACTGCCCGGCAAAATATGGGACAGGGCCAGCGGAGCAGCCGCCGTCCCTGTCCCCATTATAAAGCATAGCCGGGGAAATTGCACCCCTGAATGGGGATTTTGTGTAAAAAACAGGTCAAGTCTTTTGCCTTTTCCGCCGGGGGAGCACCCCCTGTGCCTGGAGAGCAGCCAGATAGACCACAGTTCCCAGAGCGGCGGCCAACAGGCAGGAGCACACCAGAGGAAGGGCGTGATCCAGACATATCTGAAAGAATAGGTTTGCGCACAGCCCCATGAGCAGGGCGGCCAGCAAGGGGCATAAAAACCAGTCCACCAGCCGGGGGCGAAGCTTGGCACAGCGAAGCACAGAGACGAGGTTTAAAAGGGCACCGGCCAGAGAGGAGAGCACGAACCCAGCCACAAAGCCTGCCAGCCCCCACCGGGCCACAGTGAAAAAGGTGAAGGCCAACTGGACCGCGTCGCTGACGATGGCGTTGCGGGCGGCCAGCCCCTGGCGGCCTACGCCGTTGAGAGCGCCGGACAGCACCGACTGATAGCACCCCAGCAGGGTGCCCACTGCCAGTGGGAGCATGTAGTCTCCCGCGGCTGCGTCCCCAAACACCCACCGGGCCAGGTCGGGCCCCACCACGGTGAGCAGAGCCATGGCGGGGGCCATGAGCAGGGAGGTAGCGGACAGCACCCGGTCCAAAAAACCGTGGACGGCACGGCCGTCTCCCAGGGCGTGCTTCTGGGCCAGGTTAGGCACCAGGACTAGGCACAGTGCGCCAATAAAGCCAGTGGGCAGGTTGAGCAGGGGCATAGTCATACCGCAAAGCACGCCAAAGGCGGAAATGGCTGCGGAAGGGTCGGCACCTCCCGCTACCAGCTTGGCGGGAATGAGCACCGCATTGGCCGAACCCAGAATGGTGCCCAGCAGAGAGGTGGCGGCCACAGGAATCGAAATGGACAGCAGTTGCCCCCAGCCCACATGCTCCCGTGGAGGCGACTTGGGAGCGGAGCGCCACCAGCGCCGGAAGAGGGCGGTGAGGGTGACAGCAGAGAAGATCTCACACAGAACCATGCCTGTGACGATGATGCCAACGGTTTCTTCCCGGTTGCGGGGCAGCAGGAGGATCAGCAGCCCTAGCACCGCCCCGGTACGGATGAGCTGCTCCACCGTCTCAGTGAGGGCGGGAGGGCGGATCTGGCCGATACCGTAAAAGCAGTGCTTGTGGAGATTCTCCACCCCGGTGAGCAGCACACAGGGCACCAGCAGCACGATGCCCAGCTGAGTACGGGCATCTCCCAGCAGATAGACGGAGATTGGGTCGGAGAAGATCACCAGAAGGGCGCCCAGGGGAATGGCGGCAACAAAAAATAGGGCTAGGGCCCGGTTTCGGGTCTGTCGCACAGCGCCCCGGTCCCCCAAAGCCTCGTACCGGGCGGACAGAGTGGATACCGCCACGGTCAGGCCGATGGCGGTCAGGGACATGAGGGTGGAGTACACCGGCATGATGAGCTGGTACAATCCCATCGTCTCCGCCCCCACCAGACGGGATAGGACGATGCGGTAGCCAAAGCCCACTAACTGGGAAAACAGGCCCACGGCAGTGAGCAGAGCCGCGCCGGACAGCAGTGACAGCAAAGAGAGACCTCCTTTTCAGGCCGCGGAAAAGGGCGAAGCCTTTCCCGCGTAAGATCGCGGCCCACAGCGGAGCGCAGGATACGCCTGCACGGCTGCAGGACCGGGAAGTACGGCCCTTGTGCCATCTTATGAGAGAAAATCCGCCGCCATGTGGGGAAATGGCAAAGTTGACCCTTTACAACAGGAAAAATATCTTATACAATATTAGTCAGCTAATAAAACCATGTACATATGGAGGTAACGCAGATGGAACTGAAGAATTTTGACCAGCTCGTCTCCACCGTTAAGGGCATGAGCGAGAAACGGGTGGTGGCTGTAGCCGCCGCCGCCGACCAGCACGTGATCGAGTCTGTTCTGGAGGCCAAGCAGGAGGGCATTGCCCAGCCGATCTTGGTGGGCGATGCCGGAGAGATTAAGAAGATTATGGGCACCATGGGCCTGAACCCCTCCGACTTTGACATCGTGGACGCCCCCGGTACCCCCGCTGACGCGGCGGTGAAGGCGGTGGAGGTCATCAAGGCCGGCGACGCCAACTTCCTGATGAAGGGCATGATTGAGACCACCGACCTGCTGCGTCCCGTTGTGAAAAAGGAGAACAACCTGCGCACCGGCCGTACCATGAGTCACCTGTCCTTCAACAAGTTTGACGCCTACCACAAGGTCATCGTCAACACCGACGGCGGCATGTGCACCTATCCCGATCTGCAGAAGAAAAAGGAGATCCTCATCAATGCCGTGGAGACCTTCCGCACCCTGGGCTACGAGCTGCCCAAGGTAGCCGTGCTGTGCTGCAAGGAAACCGTGGACCAGAAGATGCCCGAGACGCTGGACGCACGGGCGCTGAAGGAGGCCTGCCAGGCCGGGGAGTTCGGCGCCTGCTTCGTGGAGGGCCCCGTGTCCTACGACATCGCCATGAGCAAGGAAATTGCCGCCCAGAAGAAGTTCGACTGCCCCTATTGTGAGGACTTTGACATCCTGCTCCAGCCCAACATCCATGCCGGAAATATCATGGGCAAGTGCTGGACGGTATCCTGCCACTCCACCATGGCAGGCATCGTGGTGGGCGCCAAGGTGCCCATCGTGCTGACCAGCCGCGGCTCCTCCGCCGAGGAGAAGTACCTGTCCATCGCCCTGGCGGGCATGGTGGCCGCGCTGACCAAGTAAACAAGCCCTTACGGTTCAGGGCCGCCGCGTTCGCGGCGGCCCTTTTTCCGTATTGCACCCACCGGCTTGACACGGAGAGGGCGGATATGATAGAGTTAAATTGAACTGCGTTCAGAACGATGTTCAACAAAAGAGAAAGAGAGAGGACAAAATGTATTCCAATGTGGAGCGAACCCGATGGCTGCGGGTGGCTGTGGGCACGGTGATGATGCTGTGCCTGGGAACCCTGTACGCCTGGTCCATTTTCCGCGCCCCTTTTGGGGCACTCTACCCCAGCTGGACCACCGCCGATCTGTCCATGAACTTCACCATCTCCATGGTGTGCTACAGCGCCGGGGGCTTCCTGGGGGGCAAGCTGTCCAAAAAGACCTCCAACACGGTGACCGCCCTGGCCGCCGCCGTCCTCATTTTTGCGGGCTTCTTGGGGGTGTCTTGGCTGTCCGCCGACCCGGAAACGGCAAAGGTCCAGCTATACCTGTTCTACGGCGTATTGTCCGGTCTGGGCACCGGGTTTGGGTATAACACGATTGTATCTGGGGTAGGCGGCTGGTTTCCAGACAAAAACGGCTTGGCCACCGGGGTGCTACTGACCGGCTTCGGCCTGGGCACCATGCTCATCGGACAGTTGGCCGACGCGCTCATTCCTGTAGTGGGCCTGCCCACCCTATTCCGGGCCTTCGCAGTAGTCATCGCCGTGGTGCTGGCCCTGGGCAGTCCCATGGTGCGCCTGCCCAGAGCGGGGACGGTCCTGCCCCCTCCTCCCGCCACTGCCCAGGTGGAGGAACAGCGGGACTACACCTCCGGCGAGATGATCCGCCGGCCCGCCTTCTGGCTGTTCTTCTTGTGGAACATGCTCATGTGTGCATCCGGCCTGCTGGTCATTAACTCCGCGGCCGAGATCGCCGCCTATTACGGCGCGGCGGCGGTGCTGGGGCTGTTGCTGTCGGTATTCAACGGCCTGAGCCGCATCCCCTTCGGGGTGCTGGTGGACAAGTTCGGCCGCCGGAAGGTGATGCTGCTGGCCAACGGCTTTCTGCTGCTCAGCGGGGGGCTGCTGGTGCTGGGCGGCATGGGCCGCAGCGCGGCGCTGGTACTGGCGGGCATGCTCATCATGGGAGTGTGCTATGGCAACTCCGTCACCATCGGTACCCTGGTCATCCGGCAGTTTTACGGCTCGGCCCACTATGCCACCAACCTGGCCATCGTCAACTGCTGCGCCATCCCCGCGTCCTTCATCGGGCCGCTGATCGCCAGCGCGCTTCAGACCGCCTCGGGGGGTGACTATACCACAACCTTCCTGTGCGTGCTGGCCTTTGCCGCTGTGGATCTGCTGGTGGGCTTCTGGGTAAAAAAGCCGTGAGAGGCGAAGCCCAGGAGAAAGCATTGGTAGGCTGGTGTCCACAGGAGAAAGACGTAGTCCGGCGCGGATGATCCGCACCGGACTCATTGGTACGCCGCCGTCAGGCAGCTCCTGACGGCGGTGTGCTGTTGCAAATTTCGTATGGGCAGATACGAAATTTCAGTTGGACGCTCCCCAGGAAGCAAGCTATAATTACAGACGAAATTGGTTCTGCTTTTGTGTGATTTAGGCAGTATGGATAAGTTTGACAAAATCTTTCATAAGTGGGTTCTGTTCCAGCGTGCGGTAAGCCACCACCTTGGGATAGGCGGGGCCGTCTATGATGGGGAGCATCCGGATGTTGGGATCCAATGCTAAAGCTGCTGTCTGATTGGTCACGGCTACGCCCAGTCCGACGGAGACATACAGCGGCATGGCGGCCAGTTGCTTGACCATAGTCACATAGCGCAGCGGCTGGGAAAAGCTCATGTTGCGCTCCAGGTCGCCCACGGGATCGTCTTTCGGGGGTGCGAATCCCTCCCCTTCCGGCAGTAAGATCGGAACATGGCGAAGCAGCTGTTCCAATTCCGCCCGGGTCAACTGGCTGGGGAGATGATCCGCCCGTTGCTCGGATACTGCCAAGTGAGGCAGCTCGTCTACGCACAGAAGGGACGTCATGCCGCTCAAAAAATTATCCTCTGGACAGCCCAGGCCGTTGATGAGGTCCAAATCGCCGTCCAGCAAGCCGTTGCGCAGTTGGTCATACAGGCAGCGGCGAATGGTGATCTGCACGTCGGGCCGCTCCTGGTGGAGCTTCCGGACGGCGGCTAGAAGCTGTCCACTGATCTGCTGTTCCTCCGCCACACCGATGTGGAGCTGTCCGGCGCGGCTGCGGCCCAAATCCTCCACCTGACGGGCGAGGTCCTGGAAGTTTCCGTAGATATTCTTTAATCCCGCATACAGCTGTTCTCCGGCCCGAGTCAGGTAGACAGTGTTGTTTTTCCGAATAAACAGCTGGGCGTTGAGCTCCCGCTCCATGTTGCTGATCTGACGGGAGAGGGTGGGCTGAGAGATAAAGAATCGCTCTGCCACGGCGGAGAAGTTCAGCTTCTGGGCCAGGGATAGAAAATATTCCATCTGCTGGGTCGTCATGAGACGGTCCCTCCTATCCACGTATGTTTGATGCGGTTCCTGCCGTATCTTACATTATAATCGCCGACCCTGGCAAAAATCAACTTAAATTCAAAAAAGGAGGAGTTAGCGCAACGCGAAAACTGGGCATTGCCACCGCTTGGAAAGGGTGGTGATTTTATGCCTCACCGCCGCCTCTGGCGGAACGACGCCCCTTGGGTGCGCAACATGAGAACAACAAAGAGAAAGAGGAGGAAATTTCATGTCATTTCCTGAGATCATTGGCCTGCTGGGTATCCTGATAGCCTTTTTCGTGGTTATCTTCTTTACCTATAAGGGCTTCCACTTGGCCTACGTGGTAATGGTGGCCTGTATCATTGTGCTGGTTACGAACAACATGCCCCTCATGGAGAGCTTCAGCCAGACCATCATGCCCAAAGTGGGCGAACAGGCGGCCACCCTATTGCCCCTGTACCTGTTCGGCGCTATCTTCGGCAAGATGTTCATTGACTCCGGCGCGGCCCACTCTCTGTCCAAGTTCCTGCTGAACCTGCTGGGTAAGAACGCCACCGCTCAGCGTAAGCGTATGATTGGCTTTGCCTGCGTCATCATCATGAACGTCATCTTCAACTATGTGGGTGTGGATCCCTTCGCCTCCCTGTTCACTATGATCGGCATTGCTACTGGCGTCATGGCGGAGGCTGACATTCCCCGCAAGTACATGCCCGTGATGCTGGTGCTGGGCTCCACTCTGGGCAACGTGATGCCCGGCTCCCTGGCCGCCCCCAATATCATGGCCGCCAATATCCTGGATCCGGAGTACACCGGCCTGGTTAGCTCCATGTCCGGCTGGGTGGGCGGCTTCATCTTCATCATCTTCGTGTTCATCACCTCTTTCTTCTACATCAACAAGATGATGAAGAAGGACGTCGGCGGCGGCATGAAGTTTGAGTACGGTCCTCTTGCCCCTCCCACCACAGACATGAACCACCTGCCCCCGGTGATCTTGGCGATCATTCCCTTGGTAGTCATCCCCCTGAGCTATAACCTGTTCTTCAAGCAGGCGGCTTGGCTGTCCATGGCTGTGGGCTGCGTGGTTGGCATCATCTGCTACGGCGTGTACATCCCCAAGGCCAATGGCACCAGCCGTGTTATGACCGTGGTCAACAGCATGAACGACGGCGTAACGATCGCTGGCATCCCCGCGATCATCCTGCTCAACTTCACCTTGGGCTACGCCATCGAGGCTGCTCCCTCCTTCGAGATCATCCAGAACGCTTTCATCAACATGCCCGGCCCCGCCCTGCTGGCCCTGTCCATCATGGCTATTCTGCTGCTGGGCGCCGCCGCCTCTGCTGCCGGCATGATCATTGCCGCCATGGCCGCCGCCAACACCTTTATCCCGGTGCTGGGCGTGGACCCGGATGCTGCGTTCCGTATCCTGCTGCTGTCCACCACTGTGCTGGACTCCCTGCCCTTCGCCGGCGCCATCGTGGCCATGATGAGCATCACCGGCATCAAGTACAAAGAGGGCTATCCGCCCATTGCCATGACCACCGTGCTGTTCACCTTCGTGGGCAACATGATTGTGGCTGTGCTGTACTCTGTATTCCCCATGCTGCCCTAACAACGTTGCTTCAGCCTGCGGGACGATTTCGCCCCGCAGGCTGCTGCTATATCCCTGGTTTAACAAAAAATTCTAGAAGGAGTGACCAACTATGGCCCAGCCCTATCCTCATCTGCTTTCCCCACTCCAGTGTGGGAAGTTTATCTTCAAAAACCGCATGCAGTCCTCCAATTCCCTGCCCCATTTCTCCCAGGGGCCGGAGAAGTACCCTGCTGACCCCACCATTGCCCACTTTCTGGGCCGGGCGAAGTCCGGTGCGGCCTTTGTGACCCTGGCCGGCTTTGAGGACTCTGTCAACGCTCCTCAGTTCCCCGACACCTTGGACATGTCCCATTTCCCTGAGTTCGATCTGCGCAACGCCCTGTGCCAAAACTACATGGTGGAGCTGATCGAAGCCATGCACTACGAGGGAACTCTGGTGTCCGGTTCCCTGTTTTCCGCCACCAAGACCTTCCGCTATGAGAACGAGAAGGGCGAGGTGGAGATCATCGACGCCAATCCCCCCATTGACATGACCCTGGGGGCCACCTCCATGATCATCCAGCAGACCGGGGATGAGGTGTCCGCCGAGGACCTGGTGAAGATCGCCAAGAGCTACGGCCAAAAGACCGCCTTCTATAAGCGTCTGGGCTTTGACGCGGTAACCCTGCACATGAGCTACCGGGCCCAGCTGCCCGGCCAGCTGCTCTCCCCCCTGTCCAACAAGCGCACCGACGAGTTCGGCGGCAGCTTCGAGAACCGCTGCCGCTTCCCTCTGATGATGCTGGAGGAGGTCAAGAAGGCCGCCGGCAACGACATGCTGGTGGAGATCCAGTTCTCCGCCGAGGAGCCCGAGGGGGGCTATTCTGTGGAGGAGGGACTGGAGTTTTTGAAGCTGGCCCAGCCCTATGTGGACATCGTTCAGGTTCGCTCCGCCGAGGGCGACCCCAACCACCCCATCCCCTTCGAGCTCAAGCACACTCCCTTCCTGGAGCTGGCCGCCCGGATCAAGGCCGCCGGCCTGGACTTCCTGGTGAGCAACGTGGGCGGCTTCTTCTACCCCGAGGAGGCGGACCAGGCCATCGCCGAAGGCAAGCTGGACCTGGTGGCCATGGCCCGGGCCTGGATTTCCAACCCCGACTACGGCAAGTTCCTCTACGAGGACCGGGCGGAGGACATCGTGCCTTGCCTGCGGTGCAACAAGTGCCACGGCCGGGGCAAGCACGACATCATGACCACCGTCTGCTCTGTCAACCCCAAGTTTGGCTTTGAAGCGGTGGACCGCTATCTGGCCTACCCCGTGGACAAGGTCAAGGACATCGCCGTTATCGGCGGCGGTCCGGGCGGCATGCGTACTGCTATCTACCTGGCCGACCGGGGCCACAAGGTCACCATCTACGAGGCCGAGGGTGAGCTGGGCGGCGCCATCCGCCACTCCGACTACATCCCCTTCAAGTGGACGCTGAAGGACTATAAGGACTTCTTGATCCATCAGGTGTCCAAGCGGGACATCAAAGTGGTGCTGAACACCCGCGTCACCCCGGACATGGTGGCCGGCCGCTATGACGCGGTGATCGCCGCTGTGGGCGCCCAGCCTGTCGTTCCCAACATTCCCGGCGTGGACGGGGCCAACGTCACTGTGGCGACTGACGCCATCATGAACGCCGGCAAGATCGGCGACCAAGTGGTGGTTATCGGCGGCGGTGAAGTGGGCGTGGAGACCGGTATGTACTTCGCCCAGATGGGCAAGGAGGTCACCGTCATCGAGATGCGGGATGAGTTGGCCGCCGACACTACCTTCATGCACTATCGCTCCATGTTCCAGGCGGCCTGGGAGGCCATTCCCACCTTCCACTACGTCCTCAACGCCACGGCCAAGGCCATCACGGCGGATCACGTCACCTACACCGACAAGGACGGGGTGGACCACGACCTGCCCGCCCAGTCCGTCATCCTGTCCGTGGGTATGCGGGCCAAGAAGGACGAGGCTCTGTCCTTCTACGGCGCGGGCGACCACTTCTATATGGTGGGCGACTGCTACAAGCCCGGCACCATCCAGACCACCAACCGCAGTGCCTATGTCACTGCCATGAAGATCTGAGGCTCATTGACTCTCAAAAGAGGGAGGCCCTGAAGGCGCAGCCAGATAGGGACAATTACAAATTGTAAGGACAGGCAGGTGTTGCATTGGCAGCACCTGCCTGTTCCTTTACGCACGTTTCATAATGTGCCGATTTCCAACCACGCCAATATCCATGTAGTGGATCTCCATCGTTTGCCTTGCATGTTTGAACTAGTTCACATCTTTCTCATGTTCCACGATTTTCTCAAGGAACAGCCGTGGCAGTTCCAGTATCTGTTCCTGGATATACGTGCAGCGTTTGGCTCTGGCAATGGGATTGTCCACGCCAGAGCCTAGAAGCAGGCAAATATCACTGTAGACAATCTTCCGGTTTGCATGATGCCGTGCGGCGCCCTAAACCGTAGAATAGCTCAGACAGCTCAGTTAGATAGTGGGTTTCATCAGCAGGATGGGGCCGAAGTTCCCTTCGGCCCCATCCTGTGCTGGTTAGACTTTGTTTTCCATCACTCGTACTCTTTCCAGTTAGGGTCGGCGGTCATCTCCGTCCAATGCTCATGGACACCGTCGCTCTTGCGGTCGAAGTTGTGGCTATTGGTGGCCTCCTGCACCGCCAGGTAGTACCACTCGCCCGGCTGGTTGTCCGGCCAGACGTACATATTGGGCAGCAGGTCATCCTCGTCCTCGGGAAGCCGCTGGAGCATCCGGTTAATCATGGTCATGACCTCTGCGCGGGTGATCCGGCTGCTGGGCCGGAAGGTGCCGTCCGTGTAGCCGCGAATCCAGCCCAGAGTGGCTGCGCGTTCAATCTCGTCCTCCGCCCAGTGGCCGGAAATATCGGTGAAATTGCTGTCAGCCTTGACGCCGGATTTATCAAACCGGGCGCAGATGGCCGCGAACTCAGCGCGAGTGATGGACGCATACGGGTCAAAGGACTCAGGAGTGCGGCCATTCACGATGCCCAGCCGGGCCAGGGTGGAGATAGCCGTGTTGCACCACAGGTCCTCGTTGACATCTACAAAGGGGTTGGCGGTGGTCAGGTATTCCGCCCGGATCTCCGGGTCGAGCAGCCGAAAAAGGATCGTGACGACTTCAGCGCGGCTGATGTAATCCAGCGGACGGACGGTGCCGTCTGCATAGCCGATAACATAGGCGAAATGATCCCTGCCATTGAGCCATGGGGGAACACCTGTGGTCTCCCAGCCTGCGTACACGGTCTTGCTGGAGGTCATTTGGATTTCGGTGATACGCTCGGTCAGCCCCCTGTCGGCGTACCAGCCGGTAAAGGTATAGCCCTCCCGGGTGGGTACCTTGTCCAGTTCTACAACAGTGTTTCTCGCATACCACTCGTCTTTATACTCTGTGCCGCCGTTGGACGCATAGTGGAGGGTGTAATGGGTGGTGCCACCGCCGCCAGGGGACTGGCGGTGGTACTGGGCGGTAAAGGTCATGCTGCCGGTGATGCACAGAGCCAGGACTTGGCTGCTGGTGTAGGTACTGCCATTCTGGTCTTTCCAGCCGATGAAGTCATAATTACTATCCTCGCTGATGGTGGGGACTGTGTAACCGCTGGCCTGCATGGTGGAGTTATCCGTCACGGTAAAAATGGTTTCGCCGATCAGGGTGCCATGGTCGCCGGGCAGGAAGGTGACCGTGAAATCTTGCGGCGGAGTGGCCTTTTTTTCCCAAGTCAGGGCAAAGGGAGAGAAACTGCCCTCGTTCGAGTTGCCCGGCAGCGTAAACCGAATCCCCTGTTCCGTTTGTTCCACCGTAATCGTTTCAAGGGTGGAAGTGGCGATCAGATCTTTCAGTTCCGTCTCCGTGGCAGCATCGTATTCACGGTGCAGACCCTTGAAATGAAGCAGGCTGAACGTATAATCACTGTGGTCACTCTTGACTGTATCCGGATAGGGCCAGAAGATGGTGATGGGCTTGTCTGTGCTGACCCACGCGTTGCCGTCGTGCTCATTGACCAAATCCAGATACTTGAACTGATACTGGCCGTCCGTCAGGGTATGGCCCTTTTCCTTGGCATAGTCCGCCAGTAATTTGGTGGTGTCTGCGCCTTCGCCGGAGATGATGTCCTCGCGGGGAATGAGGTCATCGAACATCAGGGAGATTTGGGCCTCTTCATCGCCGTTGCCCAGCAGGCCCAGTTCTTCCTTGCCGTTGGTATAGAATGCTGCGCCCTCGGGAATGACAGCCACGGCCATGCCTTTGCTGGTGTCCACAGCCCCTTCGGTCGTAACGATTTCCGTGGCAACAGCGTCTACATTGTCCAGCACATCCTCTGGGTTGGACACATAGCGGATGATGTAGGTCGCATCCTCAAACACAACTTCAAGTTCATGGCCAGCCGTAGTAGCGGCGGTTACGCCCGTAGTCACTTTGATGGTGTACTTGCCGGCAACACCGTCGTTGCCGGACACCTGATTGTCGTCCTCAAGCGTATAACTGACCTCCAGCCAGTCAATCGGCAAGCGTTCTCCGTTAGCCGTTCCATCAGGCAGGGTTACTTCTTTGCCCCCGACTGTGAACTTCACATCGGCCAGGTTGACACCTTCACAAGCGGTGACCTGATAACGGGGGACGGGGAAGGAAGTATCTCCCATGGAGTCGCCGCCGGTGTAGGCGGTGATATTCTGCGGGGTAATCGTGATGGTGCCGCTGGGTGCTTCGGGAATGGTATATGCAGCGCTTGCTATCTCGCTGTCCTTCATGCCGCTTTTTACTGCAATGGCCTTGAGCGTCATGGAACCGTTTACCTGGATTGGGCCGTTGTATACTGTACTGGCTGTCGTTGGGGTAGTTCCATCGGTTGTATAGTAGATTGTGGCGTCTGCTGTTGCAGTCGACAGTTCAACAGTCTGCGGCTGCGCATATGTCCCGCCGGGCGGTGAGAAACTTGGGGCTGCTACCTGTGGCATGGGGTAGACGGTAATCTCAACGGTATCGCTATGGCCGTCTTTTGATATCGTTACCGTCGTATCATCTGCCTGGAGGGGAACGCCATGGGCAGGGGAAGTCGAAATCCCTTTCGCCTGAAAATCTGCAAACCCTACTTCTTCGCTGCTTCCGTCACTATAGGTCAAAGTTACAGCAAGGCCGGTCAAGTCTAGCGTTTCCTGCTCGGTATACGCTGTTTTGGTAGGCGCAGTAGTCACCTCAAGGCTGGTCAGGGTCACCCGCGTCATCCGGACATGGAGATCCATCGAGGCTTCCCCAAGCACGGGATCGGTTGTTAGATTAGGTTTCTGGTAACCTTGTGTTTGACGCTTTTTGATGATAACCCGGTAGCAATCGTCCCCCAGGCGCTCATCCGTTTCCGTGTTATCCATTGCAGTGATTTGCCAGAACTTCTTGCCGCTCCCTGCGTTCGAATATTGATAAACCGTTTCCTGATTAAAGGGGGCGCCCCGATCTTCCCGCACGACCCCGTCTATAACATCCTGAAACTCCCAGGTGTAATATATCTCATTTTGCGTCCAGCCATTGATATTTTTTTGAGGCGGAAACGGCTGCCCCTCGATATAAGGCCTGAGGTACACGTAGGGGTAGAGATCGGTATATGCCTCCACAGTACTCCCGCTCTCTAAATATGCTTCCTCAGTATATGCTTCCTCAGTTGTAGTTTCCTGGTGTGGAAGCAGTCTTACCATGAAACCCACCCGTGGCATATCGTCCGCCCCGGCAGCGATAACTGTTGTAGGAAGCAGGGAGAATATCATAGCCAATAGCATCAAACCTGCAAATACTCGTTTTTTCAAAATCAAAATCCTCGCAATCCATAAAAATTTCGGTTTACCTCCAGCTTGGGCAGAACTCTACCAGCCGTTCTTTCTCCGGTAAAAAGCGGGAGATCAACCTCTCGGACAAAAAAGTGCGTTTCTGGCGGAGTGGTTTCGCCCCTGCCGCAAGTGCAGCACCGTCGGCTCCTCCCGCATATTCATCACCCCCCCTGGCAACAAAATCAACATTTTGCATACGGCCCGGTAAACCAGCGGCGAGAGCAGATACCCCCAAAGCCCTAGAAAACACTCCCCGTCTGCGGTTACATGGTCATAAAAGCGCACAAATCCAAGCCGCAAAGGTCAAATTTTTTGCGGCTTGGATTTGTGCGCTTAAAATAGGGATCAATATTGCATTACAAGGAATGTGCTGATATAATATGCTTGCAATATGTAGTGGAAAGCATGGAGCCATTCCAGATTTTTATGGCAAAATGTTGATTTTGTCCCTATGACACCAGCCCCAGCCGCTCTAACTGGCGGATATGCTCTGTGCCGGAGGTTACAAGATAGATGCGGGTTGTCTCAATGGAGCTGTGGCCCAGCACGTCGGCCAGACGCACAATATCCTTGCAGGCTTTGTAGAAAATGGTAGCGAACAAATGCCGCAGATTGTGGGGAAACACTTTGGACGGCTCCACCCCGGCGTATCTGCACAGGTGTTTCAGCTCTGCCCAAATCTGGCGTCGGCTCAAAGAAGTCCCGTTTCTGGTGAGGAAGATCTCGCCGGAAGCGGTTTTGTTTTTCTTGGCGTATTTGAGCAGTTTTCGGCAGAGCTTTCTAGGCAGCAAGATGGTGCGGATTTTTCCCTTGAGGGAGATTTCTGCCCGGCCCCGCTGGGCAGCCTCCACAGTGATATAGCGCACCTCGCTGACTCGGATGCCGGTGGCGCAGATGGCCTCCATCAGAAGAACCAGGCGATCCTGGCCCCGCTCCTTTGCCGTTTCCAGCAGGTGTTCATACTCCGGGCGGGTCAGTTCCCGGCCCGCGTCCCGAAACAGGCGGCGCTGGACCTTCAGAAATTTCACCCGGCACTCGTCCCAGCCGAGAAAACGGAACAAGCCGTTGATGGCGGCCAGCATGGAGTTGATGGTGGTCGGAGCATAGCCTTGTGAGAGGAGATACTCCTTCCAACCGGCAGTCTGCTCCTTTGTTACTGGTACACCGTTCAGCCACGCGGAAAAAATGCGTACATGGCGCAGGTAGTTTTCAATGGTACCGTGGCTCCGTTCTTCTGTGGCTAAATCGCGGCCATAGGCCGCAATCCGCTCTTCGGTCAGGATGTGTTCGTACATTTTAGAAAGCCTCCCCCTTTGGTTAATATGACTATTTTACCTGAATGGGGAGATGATATGCGCGAATGCCGCTCCGGCAGCCGCCTGACAATATGTCGCAAGAAGCGGTCCAGCAGTAATATCGAATCTAGATATAAACTATAAAAAGGAGAGAGCCTGCCGTAAAAACTGCGACAGGCTCTCTTGCCCTGGAAAATTCGGTTGTTTCGGGAAGGACATCACCAATGGGCCTCCCGCACTTTCCTTTTTGCCGGGGAGCAGTCCTGCACAGGCAGGGGCACCGTGTCCCTGAAATTGGTAAGAGGGATCTTAACCCGCCATAAACAGCTTGCCCAGCAGGTCCTTGAAGATACCGCCCATGCTCAGCCGCTCCACCGGCTGGGCGGCCACCAGGTCAATGGTGTCCCGGAGCTGGCCGTCCACATACACCTGAAGTTCGCCCAGCTTTTGCCCCTGCTCCACCGGGGCCTCCACGCTGTCGGCCAGGGATAACTGGGTAGTGACGCTGCCCGCCTGGCTTTTTTCCACCAGAATGGCGCACTCCCGGCTGGTGACGGGTTGGACAGTAGCCTGCTCGCCCAGCAGCACTTCCACCGGGGCTAGGGCCTGGTCTGGGTAGACGGGGAGCAGGGTGTAGTTGGCAAAGCCATAGTTGAGCAGCACCTTGGCGCTCTCAAAGCGGTCGTTGGAGGTGGGGGCGTGCATGACTACGGCAATCAGCTCCATGCCGTCCCGCTCCGCCGTGGCAGACAGGCAATACAGCGCCGAGTCGGTAGACCCGGTTTTGAGGCCGGTGGCCCCCTCGTAGAAGCGGATGAGCTTGTTGGTGTTGGACAGCTGGAACTGCCCGTCCCGGAGGGTGTCCATCCAGATAGTGGTAAACTCTCGGATCTCAGGGTGATTCAAAATGAGCGCCCGGCTCATCAGGGCGATGTCATAGGCGCAGGTCACATGGCCAGAGGCGGGCAGGCCGGTGCAGTTGAGAAAGTGGGTGTGCTCCATGCCCAATTCGGAAGCCCGTTGGTTCATCAGGGCCACGAAGGCCTCCTCGCTGCCCGCCACATGCTCGGCCAGGGCCACGGCGCAGTCGTTGGCGGACACCACCGCTACTGCTTTGACCATATCCCGGACGGACAGCTGTTCATTCTCTTTCAGCCAGATCTGGGACCCGCCCATGGAGATGGCATGGGCGGAAGCGGTGACCATGTCCTCCCACGCCAGCTGCCCGGCGTCGATGGCCTCCATTACCAGCAGCAGGGTCATCACCTTAGTGACGGAGGCGGGTTCATACTGAGTATGAGCGTCCTTCTCATAGAGAATGGTACCCGTGGTCTTTTCCATTAGGATACCGGAAGGAGCGGTGATGGTGAGGGCGGCGGAGGATTGGGCTTCCGCCTCAGCCCCGGCGGCGTAGGCCGGGGTCAGGCAGAGTAGAAAAAGGGCCAAAAGGGCCGCAGTCATGCGTTTCATGGCGTTACCTCGATTCTGTGGCTTTTGAAAAAAGGATGTGGATTTTTTGCGTTTTCTATACACATTTATTGCTGGATATGTTATGCTGTAAAAACGGAAATTTCTGCGCTGCAAAAAGGGAGAGAATGCCATGAAAACAGTGACGCGGGCGGCTTGCCGCGGGTGTCACGGCGGGTGCATGTACCTGCTGACGGTGGAGGACGGACGGCTGGTGAAGGCCGTCCCCGACCCGGAGGGGCCGCTGAACCAGGGCCGGGGGTGCGTCAAGGGCATGTCTATCGTGGAGCAGGTCTACCACCCTGACCGGCTCACCACTCCTCTGCGCCGGGTGGGGGAGCGGGGAAGCGGAAAGTGGGAGAGCGTCTCCTGGGACGAGGCCCTGGACGAGATCGCGGAAAAAATGGGGGCCATCCGGGATACCTATGGCCCGGAGGCCCTTGCCATCATCTCGGGCACCGGGCGGCACCACCTGGCCCAGTTCTGGCGGTTTGGCAACGTACTCGGCACGCCCAACGCCACCTCCTCCGGCGCTCTTATCTGCCTGGGACCCCGGAAGAACGCCGGCGATCTCACCGCCGGCCACTTCGCCGGGGTGGACTACTACGGGCCGGTGAAGCCTGCAGGTATCCTGGTGTGGGGGGCCAACCCGGCGGTGAGCGGCGCAGATGGAGAGCTTCAGTGGCACATCAAGGACGCGGCCCGGGCGGGCACTCCCCTCATCGTGGTGGACCCCCAGCCCACCGAGCTGGCCCGGCAGGCCCGGCTGTGGCTGCGCCCGCGGCCGGGGACCGACGGGGCCCTGGCCCTGGCCATCCTGAACGTTCTTTTTGAGGAGGACCTCTACGATCACGCCTTCTGTGAGAACTGGTGCCATGGCTTTGCTGAACTCCGGCAGCGGTGCCGCCAGTGGACGCCGGAGCGGGTGGAGCCCATCACCTGGGTGAAGGCGGAGGACATCCGAGCCGCCGCCCGGCTCACCGCCTCCCTCAAGCCCCTGTCCATGGAGTGGGGGTGCGCCATCGAGCAGTCTACCAACGCCTTCCACACCTGCCGCGCCATCTTCATGATCCCCGCCGTCACCGGAAATTACGACGTGCCCGGCGGCTTTGTGGAGTCCATGGAGATCGCCCCCACGGAAAATCCTCTCTTTGAACGGCTGAGCCCGGACATGGCAGCCAAGGGCCTGCTGGGAGGTTATCCCCAGAATGACGGGCGCATGTCCCCCAAGCTGTTCGCCCACCCCTATCTGGTGCTGGACGCCATGAAAACAGGAAAGCCCTATCAGATCCGGGGGCTGTTTTCCAATGCCAACAACACCCTCATCTCCGTGCCCGACAGCCGGCACACCTACGAGTGTCTCAAGTGCCTGGACTATTTCGTATACATGGACTTTTTCATGACCCCAACTGCCCAGTTGGCGGACATCATGCTCCCCGCCGCACTGTGGCCGGAGGTGGACTCCCTGTTCTGCATGCCGGAGTTTGCCGACCAGGCCGTGCTGGCCATGCGGAAGGTGATCCAGGTAGGCCAGTGTTGGTCCGACCAGGACTTCATGCGGGAGCTGTGCCGCCGTATGGGGCTGGACTACGGTGCGGACAGCCAAGAGGAACTGCTGGACCAGTCCCTGGCGGAAATGGGCCGGCGCAGACCGGAGTACGCGGGGCTGACCTGGGAGCGTTTCAAGGACCTGGGAGCCATCCAGCCCCAGCGGACGTATTATAATTACAAGCGCCGGGGCCGGTTTGACACCCCCACGGGCAAGTTTGAGCTGTGGTCCACCGTCACGGAAAAGGCGGGGGGCGACCCACTGCCCACCTGGACCGAGGTGCCCGAGAGTCCGGTCAGCCGCCTGGACCTGGCGGAGCGATACCCCCTCATCCTCACCACCGGCGGGCGTATCCAACCCTATTTCATCTCCAACAACCGACAGATCAAATCCCTGCGGCGGCAGGCGCCCTTCCCCATCGCCTCCCTCCACCCGGACACCGCGAAAGCGGCAGGCATCGCCGAGGGGGACTGGATTTGGATTGAGAATCAGCGGGGACGGGTCACCCAGAAGGCCCATCTGGAGCCCCTCATGGATCCCCGGGTGGTCAACGCTCAGATGGGCTGGTGGTACCCGGAGGCGGACGGACCGGGCTACGACTGGGACGTGTCCAACGTCAATGTGCTCACCTGCGGCGACCGGCCCCACGACCCGGTGAACGGGGCCTATCAGCTCCGGGCCCTGCTGTGCCGGGTGTATCCAAATCCCGATGGCCGGGCCATCGAGGAGCGGTATCAGGTCTGGATGGAGAAGGGCTGAGACCCTTGACCCATTTCAAGGACTGCGTCCTTGAGGGCTTTATCCAAAGGCTACGCCTTTGGGGATACGTTTTCCCGACACCGTTTCTTTTGACAGCGCCAAAAGAAACGGTGTCGGACCGCCAAAGAAAAGCGCTCACTTGCCCTTCGGTGCGCCCCATTCATCGACCGGCGCGCAGAGCAGGATGCCCGAAGCGCCGCTTTCCGCTCGCCGCTCCACTGTGCTGTGTTTTGGTGCGAGCGGTCTACCGGACAGCGCCTGGCGGGATAGGACATCGACCTTATTCCTCTGCCATGGCTTCCATGGCTAAACGCAGGCCGAACCGAAGTCCGGCCCGGAAGTCAGCGGTCACCTCCCAGGCGGTACTGCTATAAAAGGCGTCGATGTACTCATTCAAAAAGCTGGAGCCCATAGTTTCCTCTAGTTTCCGCTCCAACTGGTTCCGTCGATGATCCGCCTCCCGCTGTTCCCTGTTCCTGGGCGGGAGGAGGCGCTCCGTCTCAACCATTGCCAGTTTTGCCATAAAACCGGACATACCAATTTCCCCCTATGATAATTTTGCAGATTTTTACTGCAAAATTATCATAGCAGATATTATCTGCAAAGTCAAGGAGAATTTGCCATGCTTCCATTCGATAAGGCCGCCTTTGGCGCAAAGCTGTACGCCCTGCGGAAAAACGCAAAGCTGTCTCAGGAAAAGGCGGCGGAGATATTGGGTGTCACCCATACGCAGATCAGCGACATGGAGAAGGGAAAGACCGGGACCACCCTGGATAAGCTGCTGATTTTGTGCGACTATTACAAAGTCTCATCCGACTACCTGCTGGGCATCACCGATGACCCCGCCTGGCGGGGACCTGCGGACGAGCCGTGACCTCCGCACCAGGCGCATGACCGAGGGCCCGTCTGAGTCCCACAACTGCCAGAAGAGCGGCAGCGGAAAGAGGTGCTTCGGGCATCCTGCTCTGCGCGCCGGTCAATAGAGGGACGCGCCAAAGGGCCAGTCAGCGCTTTTCTTTGGCGGTCCGACACCGTTTCTTTTGGCGCTGTCAAAAGAAATGGGGTCGGAAAAACACGTCCCTCAAAGGCGCAGCCTTTGGCTTTTGCCTTCTTTTCGCACGAGCGAAAAGAAGGTCGCCGTCAGGCGAAACCTAACCGTTTCCTTTGGCGCATATAAAAGAAATGGTTTTTAGAAAACTCGTTTCCAAAGGCGAAGCCTTTGGTCTTTCGCCTCTTGCCCAGAGAGGCGTGTGAAAGGAGAAACACGATGACAGAACCATCCTCTCTAGCCCGGCAGCGCCGCCTGCCCCGGCTGTGGCATCTGACCTGGCCGGCGATTTTGGAACAGCTGCTGGGCATGACCGTGTCCTTTGCCGATACCGCCATGGTGGGTTCCCTGGGGGCCAGCGCGACTGCCGGGGTGTCGGTGGTGGCTTCCTCCATTTGGCTCATCAACGGCATTATGGCCGGGGGGGGGGTGGGATATTCCGTCCAGGTGGCCAACGCCGTGGGGGCGGAGGACCACGCCCTGGCCCGGAAAGTCATCCGCCAGGGGGCGCTGGCGGTGGCGGTGCTGGGCATCTTCGCCCTGGCGGTGATGGAGCTGCTGGCCCCCTTCATTCCCCGCTGGCTGGGGGCGGAGCCGGAGGTATATCCCCTGGCGGTGACCTATCTGCGGATGTACTGCCTGGGACTGCCCTTCGCCACGGCCCTGGCGGTGTTTTCCGCCATCATCCGCTGCACCGGAGACACCAGGACGCCTCTGTTCCTCAACGGGCTGGCCAACGTGGTGAACATCGTGCTCAACTACCTGCTCATCTATGACACGCGATCCTGGTACGGTGGGCTGACCATGCCTGGCGCGGGCCTGGGCGTGGGGGGCGCGGCCCTGGCCTCTGCCCTATCCCTGACCCTGTCGGGGGTGCTGGTGTTGCGCACGGTGTTCTGGAACCGCCGCCGGCCCGTATCCCTCTGCCCGGAGGAGGGATACCGCCCAGACGGGGCGGTGATCCGGACCGCCCTGCTGCTGGGCCTGCCCTATATCGGGGAGCGGGTGACCATCAACTTGGGCCAGATCCTCATGACCTCCATGGTGGCCCATGTGGGCACCGTGGCCCTGGCGGCCAACCACATCGCCACCACTGTGGAAGGGATGTGCTATCTGCCGGCCTACGGCGTGTCCTTTGCCGCCACCGCCCTGGTGGGCCAGGCGGTGGGGGCCAGGAGCCGGGAGGATGCCTCATCCTATGGAAAGCTGGCGGGAGGAATGGGCTTTCTCATGTGTTTGGGCACCGGGGCGCTCATGTTCCTGGTGGCTCCGCTGGTATCCGGGCTGTTCACCCCGGATGGAGACGTGGTGGCCCTCACCGCCCGGGTGCTGCGTATCGTGGCGTTTTCCGAACCGTTCTTCGGCCTGTCCATTGTTATGTCCGGCGCCCTCCGGGGGGCCCGGGACGTGGCCTTCCCCATGGGGGTGGCCCTGGGGTGCATGTGGGGGGTACGGGCGACCATCGCCCCCCTGCTCATCTTCGGCTTCCACTGGGGGCTGGAGGCTGTGTGGCTGGCCATGGCTTTGGATCTGACCTGCCGGGGCGTGTTGTGCGCCCTGCGCTGGCGCAGCGGCCGGTGGACCCGCCGGGCAGGCCTTACAGAATCTCAGCTTTCCCCTTGATTTTTCTCTGGCCTTCTGATAGGATGGAGCCATCTTGATACGAAGGAAGTGTGCAAGCATGAAATACGTCTGCGTGTGCGGCTATGAGTACGACCCTGCGGTGGGAGATCCCGACGGCGGCATCGCCCCTGGCACCCCCTTTGAGGACATCCCCGATGACTGGGTGTGCCCGGTGTGCGGACTGGGCAAGGACGCCTTCTCCCCGGAATAATGGAAAAAGCACGCCCCTCCTGTTTGGAGGGGCGTGCTTTTTTATGCGGTCGGTAACAGCAGTTGGTCGTTACGCAGCACGGAGCAGACCCCCGGCACATCATCGTACTCCGCCAGGCTCAGGGCCAGGGAGGCCAGCATATAGGCCTTGACCTGTTCCAGGGAGGAAAATTTCGTGGCCTGATAGGGGGACTGGGGGTTGGTCTTTTCAAAGAGAAGGTAGCCCGCCGCGTCCTCCACCAGCACCGCCGCGTGGCAGTTGACGACGCAGTTGTCGGACTGCTCCCAAATGCTGATCAGGGAGACCTGCCCCCCGGAAAAGCGGATGCCATCGTCCTGCCACCGGTCCAGGACGGCCTGTCCCACCTCTGCCTCGCTGGCGCAGCCGGTCACCGGGACAGGATCCCATAGGGTGAAGTGGGCGGCCTGGTCCTCTTCCGTCAGATCCATAAGGGCATAGGTGGAAAAGACGTCATAGTCGCTGTACAGCCACTGGGCCTCGGTCTGACACTGCCACTGATCGGGGGAGAGGGGGTGCTCCACAGAGAGAAACGAGCGCATCAGGCGGTAGGCGGCCACCCGGCACAGGGGGTCGAAATCCTCCCTCTCTCCCGCTTTAAACCAGGCGTAGTTCATGTCGACGTAGTCACCGTAGTCCACCGCTGCCGCTTGGCACGCCACAAACTCCGGCTCTAGGGTAAAGCTGGGGCAGTCCGCCATGACGCTGTTGTAGTCGTCCACCCAGGCGGAGAGGGCGTCCACGTCGGCCTGGGGCACGCCGGCCGCCGTGAGCCGGGCGAACACCTCCGCCTTGGCCGTCTCGCCGTTTAAGTTGGTGTAGACCAGCGTTCCATCCGAAATTTGCGACACATCAGGCCCGGGGGTGGCGGCGGAGACGGATGGCGGGGGAGAAACGGCCTGTCTCCCGCCGCAGGCGGTCAGCAGCAGGGCCAGGACCACCGCCAGGGCGGCGGTCCAACGGGTGCGAAGAGACATGACGAAAACCTCCTGAAAAGAGAATAAGACGGCGCGGAGCCGGCCTGCCCGCTCAGTTGAACTTATAGATCTTCCGGGCAAGCCGGTAGAGGGTGACCGACAGCTTCCGCCCCTGATAGCCGGGGATGTTGGTGCCCACGTTGGTCAGGCGGTAGCGGCAGCGGCGGTAGAGGGCCGGGTCCTTTTTCCGCAGGTACTCCCACAGCTCGGTGCGCATCCCCAGAGATTCGGGGGTATTGGCAATGACCGAGAAGATGGAGGAAATGGTCATCATCATGGACAGATAGTTGAACATATAACGGCCCAGCCGCTTTTGGCTCTGCCGGATGAGGGACAGATCATGGGCGTCAATCATAATCTTGGTTACCCGGACCTGCTGGTCGATACGCCCGGCCATCACCGACTCATTCACCGACTGGTCGGAACGGCCGATAAAGTAGCGGTATAAGTCCACATTCAGGTAGTACATAGTCTTGACATAGGGCAGAGGCTGGTAGACGAAGATGTTGTCCACATAGAAGGTATGTTTGGGCAGGATTAAGCCGCAGTCCCGCAGCAGCTGGGTACGGTAGATGACCGAGTGCATCAGAAGATACTGAGAGGCCCGGAAATGGCCGATGTCGTCCCACGTGAAGATCTGCCCGGTGGGGAACACGTTGCGGTAGCCCATAGCCTTATGGGTATTGTCCTCCACATGCTCGTAGACATAGTTGGCGATGACCATATCCACCGGGGCGGGCAGCTTGGAAAACTCCCGCAGCTTTTCCATAACCTTGGCCAGAGCGGCGGTGTCCAGCCAGTCGTCGGAGTCCACCACCTTATAGTACAGACCCTGGGCATGCCGGATGCCCTGGTTGACACCCTCGCCGTGGCCGCCGTTCTCCTGATGGATGGCCCGGATGATGTCCGGGTGCCGTTCCACCCAAGCGTCGCATTTGGCTGGGGTGTCGTCTTTGGTGGAGCCGTCATCCACCAGGATGATCTCCGCCTCCGGCCCAGCAGCCAGCAGGGTTTCCACGCAGTGGTCCATATAGTCGGCGGAATTGTAGCAGGGGACGGCAAATGTAATGAGCTTTTCCATGGGATGTTACCTCACTTCAAAAGTTCGTCGGACAGAGCCAGGGCGCGGGCCACGATGGCGTCCATATTGTAGTATTTGTACTCTGCCAGCCGGCCCAGCAGGTGCAGGTTCGCGTGCCGGGCGGCCAGTTGGGCGTACTTGGCGTAGAGGGCGTTGTTTTCCTCGTTGATGATGGCGTAATAGGGCGTCTCCTGAATGGAGCCGGTGTAGGGTTTGGAGTATTCCCGGACGATGGTGGTCACGCCGGGCATGCGCTGGCCGGTCATGTGCTTGAACTCGGTGATGCGGGTGAAGTCCTCGTCCACGGTGTAGTTGACGGTGCCGTGGGTCTGGAAGCAGTCGGTGGGCAGCGTCTCAAACTGGAAATCCAGGGTGCGGTAGGGCAGGCGGCCGAACACGCAGCCAAACAGCTCGTCAGCGGCGCCGGTGTACACCACCGGGCCGGAGAAGGGCTGCTCCTCAAAGAGAATCTCATTGCCCCGCAGGTCCAGCAGGTCGGAAGCATCCACATTGAGGCGCACCTCGACGTTGGGGTGCTCCAGCATCTGCTGGAACAGAGGAGTATAGCCGCTCAGGGGCATGCCCTGGTAGGCGTCCTGGAAATAGCGGCAGTCCCGGCTGAGAAATACGGGGACCCGGGCGGTGGTATTGGGGTCGATCTGCTCCGGAGTGGTGCCCCACTGCTTCATGGTGTAATGGACAAACACATGCTCGTAGACATAATCGGCCAGGGCGGAAATCTCCGGGTCCGGGTTCTGGCGCAGTTCCAGGATTGTCACCTTTTTCTCTGCTCCGTAGGCGGCAATGAGTTTATCGCCCAGCCGTTTGCCCTCCTGGGGGCCGAAAACCACCTCCAGGGACACCAGGTTGAAGGGAACAGGAAACAGAACCCGTCCGCCCGTTCCGTTGGGGATATTGGCCACCACCTTGTGGGGGTAATCCAGCCAGCTGGTGAACCGGGACAGGTACTGGTACACCCGCTGGTCGTTGGTATGAAAGATGTGGGGACCGTAGCGGTGAACCAGCACGCCCGCCCGGTTGGGGCAGTCGTAGGCGTTGCCGCCGATGTGGCCCCGGCGTTCCAGCACGAGCACCCGTTTGCCGCCGTCCTCCGCCAGGCGGCGGGCGGTGACGGCGCCGGCAAAGCCCGCGCCGATGATCAATGCGTCATAGTGAGCCATAGGGAAACGACCTCATTTTCTCTTTACTGTTTTTAGCTGGATACAGTCTATCATAGGATGGGGAAAAGGGGAAGGGCAAAGGCCCTTAAGATTTCATGAAATCTTGTCTTAACGGCAGAAGCTCTCCACATAGTGGTCAATGGCCCGCTGGATGACCTCCACAGCGGCAGCCCGGCCATTGACGTCCCCGGGGACGGCCTCCTTGCCCTCCAAAGCTTTGTACACGGCGAAGAAGTGGGCCATCTCGTCGAAAATGTGGGCGGGCAGGTCGGTCAGCTCCCGGTGGCCGTTGTAGCCGGGGTCGGTGAAGGGAATGGCGATGATCTTTTCGTCATTCTTTCCCCCGTCCAGCATGGAGATATAGCCGATGGGATAGCACCGCACCAGGGTCAGGGGGTCCAGCGCCTCGGAGCATAGCACCAGCACGTCCAGGGGGTCGCCATCGTCCCCATAGGTGCGGGGAATGAAGCCGTAGTTGGCCGGGTAGTGGGTAGAGGTGTGGAGCACCCGGTCCAGGATGATCAGGCCAGTTTCCTTGTCCAGCTCATACTTTTTCTTGCTGCCCTTGGGGATCTCCACTACGGCGATGAAGTCCTCCGGGGTGATACGCTTAGGGTCAATGTCGTGCCAGATGTTGGACATAAGTCGCTCTCCTTTGGCTGTGAAACTTGGGCGGGCCAGGTTTGGCCGGCTGGTTCAATACGGAGGCATGCTCCGTCCTGCTTTGCGTCCGTCCATATCCGCAAAAAGCCCGCCCGGGGATGACTGGCCCACAAAGGGAGGTACCAGTCTCATTTTTTCTATTATAACGTGATTGGTGCGGAAAAACAACCAGGCGAAGGAAAAGCTGGAAAAAGTTTTTGCACGAGCGGGAAAAGATGGGGAAAAATTTG
>ENA-UOIV01000608-UOIV01000608.1-human-gut-metagenome-genome-assembly--contig:-C59-NODE-608-length-37650-cov-13.303790_pt1 | contig 37650 bp, 30 predicted proteins | sample MGYA00242333_ERZ723880 | MGnify/ENA metagenome assembly ERZ723880 | reverse complement strand
GGCCTGCATCGGCTCCGATGACCGCCGGGGCAGCCTCACCGCCGTGGGCGCCGTGGCGCCGCCCGGCGGCGGCCGGGCCCCGGCCGGGGGGCCGGCCCCCCGCCCCCGCGGGGCCTCTTTCGCCGCCGTGTAAAATCTGCGTAAAATTTGCGGCGGAACCCTTGTGCTCCCCGGCGCGATCTTTAATAATGGGTTGCGAATCGCGGTGAAAAGGGGGGGACGTTCCGCATGGAAGCAGCTGCGCCGTCCGGAGCATCCGCCCGGATACCGGGACTAAAGAGGCATGACCCGCGTCCGGCGCCGGACGCGCGCCATGCCTTTGGAATGTTTCATCCCCGCCCTGCCGGCGGATTCGGGAAGGAAGAAAAGAGAGAAGGAGCGTGCCGCGCGTGAAGGTGGCGGATATCCTGGGGCTTCTGGGAGGCCTGGCGCTGTTTTTATATGGGATGCAGATGATGAGCTCGGGGCTCGAGGCGGCGGCGGGCAACCGCATGAAGCGGATTTTGGAGCGGCTGACGAGCAACCGCCTGCTGGGGGTCGCGGTCGGCGCGGGCATCACGGCGGTGATCCAGTCCTCCTCCGCGACCACCGTCATGGTCGTGGGCTTTGTCAATTCGGGCATGATGACCCTGCGGCAGGCCGTATGGATCATCATGGGGGCGAACGTCGGCACCACCATCACCGGGCAGCTCATCGCGCTCGACGTGGGCGCGCTGGCCCCGCTCTTCGCCTTCTGCGGCGTGACGCTGGTCGTGTTCATGAAGCGGGCGGTCTTTCACCACTACGGGCAGATCGTCGCGGGGCTGGGCATCCTCTTCATCGGGATGGAGATGATGAGCTCCTCCATGATGCCGCTGCGGGATTCGGAGGCGTTCGTCAGCCTCATGACCCGCTTTGGCAACCCGCTGCTGGGGATCCTGGCCGGAGCGCTTTTCACCGCCGTCATCCAATCCTCCTCAGCGTCGGTGGGGATTCTTCAGGCGCTGGCGGACAGCGGGCTCATCGGCCTGCCGAGCGCGGTTTACGTCCTCTTCGGCCAGAACATCGGCACCTGCATCACCGCGGTGCTGGCCTCGATCGGCACCGGGCGCAACGCGAAGCGCGCCACCGTCATCCACCTGCTCTTCAACCTGATCGGGACGGGCATCTTCACCGTGGTCTGCATGACGTTCCCGCTCACGCGGTTTATCGAGGCGCTGACCCCCGGCAGTCCGGCGGCCCAGATCGCCAACATGCACACCCTCTTCAACGTCGCGACCACCCTGCTCCTGCTCCCGCTGGGCACCTGGCTCGCGAAGCTCGCGGTGCGCATCCTGCCCGAGCACGTCTCGGAGGACGCCGCGCTGCAAAAGCTGCTCTACATCAAGCCGGTGGAGGCGTCGCCGGAATACCAGATGGGCAACTCCGCCATTGCGATCAACGGCGTCTGGCGGGAGCTCGGACGGATGGCCGACATGGCCCGCGGCAACGTGGAGCAGAGCTTCCTCGCCGTGCTGGACGGCGATTCCCGCCGGTTGGCGGAGGTCGAACGCACCGAGGAATACATCGACTACCTCAATAAGGAAATATCAAAGTACATCTCGCGCATCATCGTTTACGAGGCAAACGAGCGGGACTCGATGACGATCAGCGCCTTTTTCAAGATCAGCGGCAACCTCGAGCGGATCGGCGACCACGCCGTCAACATCTGCGAGTACACGAAGCTGCTGGAGGAAAAGCGGATTTCCTTTTCCGAGCAGGCGCGGGGCGAGATCGCACAGATGAGAGAGGTGAGCCTGCGCGCCATCGGCCTGCTTCGAGAGCTGGACGGCGTTTCCGTCGAACGCCTGTCCGAAATTTCCGCCTTTGAGCAGAAGATGGACGACATGACCCTCGCGTTCCGGCAGAACCAGATTCGGCGGATGCACGAGGGGGTCTGCTCGGACGAGGCGTGCATCCTCTATTCCGAGATGCTGACCGATTTCGAGCGGATCGGCGACCACATCCTCAACATTGGGCAGGAGCTCGCCTCGGCCGGTTTTCCGCGCTGAGAGGCGTTCCATCCGTCCGGCTTTCCGCGTATGCGCACGGAAAGCCGGTTTTTTATGTTTTAAACCACAAAAAAGGAGGCAATTTGCAAGTATTTCCACCAAATTTCAAAAAAATAACTGTACAAAGGTCATACTATATGTTATAGTATGGGTAACAAAAAATGAATATTTGGCAAAACTATTGAAAGATAGTGACGCAAAGCCATGGGTCTAAACCGTAGGGTATGACAGCCGGTTGCCGCACAGCCTCCCTAGGGGGGCTTTCTGTACGACTGCCGTCGAGGCGGTCGTATTCTTTTATAGGGAGAAAAAAACGGTCACACCGTCTCCCCCGGCCGCGGCCCAAAGAAATTCCGGACAGATCCGATTCGGACAAAGATATTTTTCTAGGAGGGCATATCATGAAAAAGAACTGGATTCGCTTGCTGACGATGTTGCTTGCGGCCATGCTCATCCTCACGATGAGCGGCGTTGTCAGCCTTGCGAACGACGACCAGCCCGTCACCGGTGACGGCGTATCGGATGTATCCGATACGATCAGTCCTGTGAAGACGGAAGAAGAGCCGTCCGTGGACGAGAGCTCCACAGGCGCGAGCTCCGAGGATGAAGGCTCCAAGGGCCCGAGTTCCGAGGACGTAAGCTCCGAGGGTTCGAGCTCCGAGGACGCAAGTTCCAAGGACGCAAGTTCCAAGGACGCGAGCTCCAAGGATGCAAGCTCCAAGGATGCAAGCTCCGAGGACATAAGCTCCGAGGAATGCACCTGCGGCGCCACCGAGGGCGAGGTACATAAGGAGGGCTGCCCGCTCTACACGGAGCCCGAGGAGAAGCCCTCGGAGGCGGTCCAGGCGGTCATCGACATGATCGAGGCGCTCCCGGACGCCGACACAGTCGCCAACTATGAGCCGGCGGTCGATCTTCCCGAGGACGACGAGGGATACAACGACGCCTATAATGAGGCGTATTCGGCGTACCTGGAGGAAGCGAAGGAGAATTACGCCGCCGCGCAGGAGGCGTACAACGCGCTGACCGACGAGGAAAAAGCGGAGATCCCGGAGGAACTGACCGGAAAACTGGCTGACTTTGCCGGTTTTATCGCCATGCTCGGACAGGTGAACACGCTCGATCTGGCCGATGCCTTGACGTATAATGGCAGTTGTGACGCGGTCGATATCTATATGGCGGCCACTGAAGAGGAATTGGCGAGCGCGTTCCCGATCGCGACCGAGACCGAGCCTTCTCAAGGTCATCCGCTCATGAACAGCAGGACATTCGTCTTCCCGGATGGACTGCTGGGCGACAATGAATACCTCTACATAAAGGTTGTGAAAAAAGAGGGAGATTTCCACACGATTGAAAAAGTCGATATCGGCTGGCAGCCCAATGGGTTTACCTACGAAATCGATGGAATCACCCTTGGCAATACGGTCAAAATTCCGGTGAAATATGTCAAAGGCGCCTACGGTGGCAATTACTTCCATTTCGACGTCTATTTTGCGGAACAGACGGTCGATGGTCAGAAGGTGCAGGCCCACAGCGTGTTTTACAAATCCCATCCGAACGTTTCCGGCGGTATCACTGCGGATACATTTGACGTAAAGAGCGTTATCGGGACTTATACGGCTAATGCCGGTAATGAACAGTTCGAGCTCGTGGTCGAAGAGGGCGAGGATGGAGTTCGCGCGACGCTGTCCGGGGAAGTCAATTCGCAGGGCGGCCCGGTGATCAACAAGGTCACGGTGGAACCGATTGAATTCGGCAGCGACGGGACGATCTTGGAACGTACGGTAAAAATGTCGTACAGTGTAAATTATTACTTCCACTTTGACGCGGAGGCGCGGACGCTGACGCTCAAGGAAAATGTAACATACCGCAAAAATAAGGACGAAAAAAGCCAGTACACGGATTTTTCGGGCTCTATCCCGGCGGGAACGGTGTTTACCCTGACTCGTGCTCCCGAAGTTGCGCGGATCGGAGACACTACGTACTCTAGCCTTGAGGAGGCCGTCACGGCTCTGAACGGAACAGCGGGCAGCGATCCGGTCACTCTCCAGTTTGCGGCAGGGACCTTCTCCCCGACCGCCAACGAGCAGCTGCGCATCACGCGTGCGAACGTCGTCCTCAAGGGCGCTGCGCAGGGAAAGACGACCATTGACGCGTCGGCTTATTCGGTCAGCGGACAGGCCGGGATATTGGTACAGGCCGACAACGTCACCGTTGAGGACCTGACGATTCAGTCTTCGGCGGGCGCAGGTGTGAGCGCACTCAAATTTACGGCCATCGGGGATGGACAGACGCTTACGCAGTTGCAGGGCGGAGCGGTCAAAAACGTCACGATCTCGAGCGACGGACACGCGCTCAACCTGCACGGCACGGCCAACGTTTCGGTAAACGGCCTTACGGTTACGAAGGCGGGCAAGTGCGCCATCGCCGTGGCGAGCACCACTGGCCTGACCATTTCCAACACTACGACCTGCGAGGAAGGCTGGGCCAGCATCGGGATCATGTATGCGGATGGGGCCGCATATAAAGTGCCGTCCGTTATAACGATCGGAAGTGGAAACAACTTCCAGAATAAGCTGATCTACTCCGAACGCCCCTCGGCGGCAGCCGACGGAGTGGATAAGCTCTCCGGACTGACCGGTTGGATGAAGACGACCTCGGAGAATGGCGCTTGGGCGCTGACGCCCGGCGTTGCTGTCGCGAAGATCGGAACTTCGGAATACGCGAGCCTTGCCGCGGCGATCACAGCCGCCAAGAACGGCGACACGATCACGCTTCTGGAGAACACAGCCGAGGATGTCGTCATCCCCGCCGGAAAGACGCTGACGCTCGACCTCGGCGGAAAAACGCTTACCAATGTGAGCAACCATACGATCATCAATAAGGGGAACCTGACGGTTACCGGTGGAGGCAAGGTCGATAACATTACCCACCAGAGAACGCCGCTGTTTAACGACGCGGGCGCCACCATGACGGTGGGGAATGTCCAAGTGGACAGGAGTAAAGAGGCGGGTTCGAGCGCCACGGAATCCGGCGGCAACTCCTACTATTACATCCTGAATCACGGCACAATGATCATTGACGGCGCGCAGGTTCGTTCCAACGGCTGCTATTCCAGCCTCATTTCCAACGGTTGGCAGAGCCCGACACAGAACTCGGGTAAAAGCAACTCCGTCATGACGGTCAAGAGCGGTTCCTTCTCGGTGACCTTTGCGTCGGGCGGCCTGTACGTGCTCAAGAACGATGACTACGGCGTCATGACGGTTGAGGGCGGAACCTTTACCGCGGGAAAGACGGAAGGCGGCGTCGTGCTGAACTGGAACGATCTCACCATTAAAGGGGGAACCTTTAACGGCGGCGAGAAGGCGGCGATCGTCAACGCTGTCGAAGCGGACGGGGACGGGTACCCGACGCATCCCGACTATGAAAAGGGAACCATCCAGATCAAAGGCGGCACTTTTAATGGAAGCATTGGAAACCATGCAAGCTATCCCGCCGGCAAAATTTCTGCCGTCGGCGGAAGTTATGACAGGGTGCTCGATGCACAATATGTCGCGGAAGGCTACTCCTGTGTAGCGGAAAACGGCCGCTATATCGTCTCCATCACTGACGACGGGATCGCCAAGGCTGTGGAAGCGGCGATCAAAGCCGGCAACGCCGCCCTGAAAGCGGCGCTGGGTGACGACTCCACCACGACTTTGGCCACTGTCACCGAGAGTGAAATCAACAAGATTTTGGCAGACCAAAACAAAAAGGATGATTTCAAGACGGCAATTGGCAAGGCCAGCGCCATGCTGGATAAGCTCGATGCCGGCAAGCTGGCGGCCTACCTTGCGAAGAATCCCGACCTGAAAAAACAGGTGGACGCGCTGCGGATGAGCTACGACATCGCCTTCACAGTGGCGCCCGCGCCGAGCGTTCCGGAGGTCAAGGCGACCGTCCCGGTGGACGCGACGGATGCTGAAAAGCAGGCGTTTAACGAGGCGAAGGGCGAACTGGCCGCCGACAGCAACCCGGCGGCAACCGAACCGCCGAAGAACCTGGCCGAAGCGGTGAAGGGGAACCTGCCCGCGGAGGCGACCGAGGCGGCGCTTGCCAATAATACCACCGAAATCCATGTTTCCCTCGAGACGGAGATCCACGATATCGCCGTGCAGGAGGTCACCAACGACGACGGAACCACGACCGCGGTGGTCACCGAGATTAAGTTCGAGGTGCAGCCCGTCTGGCTCATTAAAGATGAAAATGATGTCAAGGCGAAGGGCGCCATCGATTCCCTGAGCGGACAGCCGGTCACCTTCAAGCTCCCCATCCCGAAGAGCGTTACGGATAAGTATGCGAAGGTCGTCCATGAATACTCCGGCGGCAGCGAAACCTTCTACCTGGAGATTCAGAAGGACGAAGCGGGCAACCAGTATGTCGACGTGACGGTCACCCATTTCAGCCCGTTTGTCGTGACCTTCACCAACAGCAAGCCCTCCTCCGGACATTCTTCCTCGGGCGGCGGTTCCGGCGGCGGGAGCGCCTCGCTCGATAACTACGACTTCTGGGCGAAGGTCCAGAAATCGATCGAGCGCGCGGACGGCGGCGACGTCATCAAAGCGAACGCCTCCAAGGCGCTCAATGTGCCCGGCAGCGTGCTGCGCGCGCTTGAAGGCCGCGACGTGACCCTTGTCATCAGCTACAAGGGCAGGGAACTGGCGATCTACGGCAAGAACATGCCTTCGATCCCCGACAACAAGGTCTACTATACCTTTGACGACCTGTTCGACCTCTTTGCGGATTACGACGCGACCGTGTCGGAAATCCCCGAGGCCAAGCCGGGCAACCCGGTGACGGGCGGCGGCTACTATCTGCCGGGCGTCACCGTGCCGACGGTCACCCTCACGGCGGAGCTTCCCGCGGTGCCGGAGACCCCGGACAGGATCTCGCTGGAGCCCGCCGAGAAGGCGGTCGAGCCGGCGGTGCCGGCCGAAGCGGCGCCCGCGCTGGCATCCGCGCCCGCGGCGGCGCACAGGCGCCTGAGCGGCGTGACGATCGCGCTGGCGGCGCTCATCGCGGCGGTGGCCGTGGGCGGCATCACCACCGGCGTCTGGCTCTATAAGCGGCGCGAACAGGAATAAGCACCCTAAGGGGCGCATCCCTCCGGATGCGCCCCTTTCCTTCCCCGCCCCGGCTTGACGGGGCGGGGGATGTATGCTATGCTTTTTCTGATAAAACGCGTTTTTGGCTGTCAAGTCTAAATTACTGGAAAATGTGATAGACTTTCCCTCTGATAAGGGTGCCGCCGCCGGAAAAAATAGAACCATCAGGAAAAGATGGGGGCGGTGCTGATGAATCCGGGCGAGATGTCGGCCTATGACGCGTTTTTACATTCGGGAAAGATTGAGGACTACCTCAAATATGTAGACGTCCGGCAGCAGTCCGCAACCGGGACTGCTTCGGGCGCCGCTGTGACGGGAGATACCGGTGCATATCACGACCGACGGGATCGTGCTGCGGGAGCGCGCGATTGACGAGTTTGACTGCGTGCTCACCCTCCTGACGAGGGAACGCGGCATCATATCCGCATACGCACGGGGAGCTAAGAAGCCACGCGGGACGCTGCGCGTTCCCGCCGAGCTGCTCAGCTACTCGTGCTTTGTGCTGTTCTCCAACCGGGAGCGGTACAGCGTCGACAAGGCCGACCTCGACACCGTCTTCATGGGCGTGCGCGGCGACGTGGAAAAGCTCTCCCTCGCCTCCTACTTCTGCGAGCTGACTGCGCAGGCCGCCCCCCGTGAGGAGAACGCGGACGGCTATCTGCGCCTGCTGCTCAACACCCTCTACCTGCTCGACACGGGCAAACGCGCCTGCGGGTTTCTAAAGCCGGTCTACGAGCTCCGGCTGCTCACGATGGCGGGCTTCATGCCCAACCTCGTCGCCTGCGCGGGCTGCGGCTGCTATGAGGCGGAGGAGATGTTCTTCCTGCCCCAGTCGGCGCAGCTCGCCTGCGGGGAGTGCGTCCGTTCCTTCCCGGCGGACCAGGTGCGCCTGCCGCTCGGCAGGGGAGTGCTCGCCGCCATGCGCCACATCCTCTATTCCGAGGCGGAGAAGCTCTTCTCCTTCAGCCTCCCCGGACCGGCGCTCGCCCGGCTGGAGGAGGTCTGCGAATGTTATACGGTCACACAGCTGGAACGGCGGTTTGACACGCTCGATTTTTACCGGACAATGAAGGGATCAGTCAATGGATAAATACTGTAAGGCAATTGAACTGGATAAGATCCTCGCGCGGCTGGCGCAGCTCTGCTCCTGCGAGGACGCGAAGTCGATGGCGCTGGCCATCGAGCCCGCGCGCGACCTGCGGGACGTGCGCGAGCTCGTGCAGTACACGGTCGACGCGAACACGCTGACCAACCGCTACTCCACGCCGTCGGTCGGCGCGGTGGAGAACCCCGCCGCCGCGCTCAAGCGCAGTGAGATCGGCGCGCGGCTCTCGCCGCGCGAGCTGCTCGACGTGGGGAAGGTGCTGCGCGCCTTCGAGACGATCGAACGGTGGCGGCGGCAGCTCGAGGGCGGGCAGACGAGCCTCTCCTACCTGCTCGATTCGGTGGTGGCTCTCCCCGACCTGCAAAAGCACATCGCGGACACGATCATCAGCGAGGAGGAGATCGCCGACAACGCGAGCCCCGAGCTCGCCGACATCCGCCGCAAAATCCGCCAGGCGGGCGCCAAGGCGCGCGAGGTCCTCGATAAGATGGTGCGCTCGGCGACCTACCAGAAGTTTTTGCAGGACAACATCATCACCCAGCGGGACGGCCGCTTCGTCGTGCCCGTCAAGCTGGAATACCGCAATGAGATCAAGGGCCTCGTGCACGACACCTCCTCGTCGGGCGCGACGGTCTTCATCGAGCCGATGGGGGTCGTCGAGGCCAACAACGAGATCCGGCTTTTGCAGGGCAGGGAACAGGCGGAGATCGACCGCATCCTCTACGAGCTCTCCGCGCAGGTGGGCGGCTGCGCCGCCAGCATCCGGGGCAGCTATGAGGCGGTCGTCGAGCTCGACCTCTACTTTGCCAAGAGCCGCCTCGCAGACGAGATGCACGCGAGCGTGCCCGCCATCAACGACACCGGCGTGGTGCGGCTCAAAAAGGCCCGCCACCCGCTGCTCGACAAGCACAAGGTCGTGCCGATCGACCTTTCGCTCGGGGAGACGTTCGACACGCTCGTCGTCACCGGCCCCAACACGGGCGGCAAGACGGTTGCGATCAAGACCCTGGGCCTGCTCACCGCGATGGCCCAGTGCGGCCTCATGCTGCCCGTCGCGGACGGCAGCACGGTGCCCGTCTTCAAAAAGCTGCTCGTCGACATCGGCGACGAGCAGTCGATCGAGCAGAGCCTCTCCACCTTCTCGGCGCACATGACCAACATCATCCGCATCCTCGACGAGGCGGACGGCGACTCCCTCGTCCTGCTCGACGAGCTCGGCGCGGGCACCGACCCGGTCGAGGGCGCGGCGCTCGCCGTCGCGATCATCGAGCAGCTGCGCGCCCAGCGCGCCCGGGTGGTCGCCACCACCCACTACGCCGAGATCAAGATGTACGCCCTCAACACCGACGGCGTCGAAAACGCCTGCTGTGAGTTCGACGTGGCGACCCTGCGGCCCACCTACCGCCTGCTGACCGGCGTTCCGGGGCGGTCGAACGCCTTCGCGATCAGCGAACGCCTCGGCCTGCCCTCCGGCGTCATTGAGAACGCGCGCACCCACCTGTCGGGCGAGAACGCGCGGTTCGAGGACGTGGTCGCCCAGCTCGAGGGCACCCGGCAGGAGCTCGAAAAGGAACGCGCGCTGGCGGCGAGCCAGCGGGTCGAGGCGCAGCGTACCTCCGCCGAGGCGGACGAACTGCGCCGTACCGCCGAGCGGGAGCGGGAGCGCGAGCTCGAGCGCGCCCGCGTGCAGGCGCGCGGCATCGTCGAGCAGGTGAGCGCGCAGGCGGAAAAGCTGATCGACGAGCTCGACGAGCTGCGCCGCCAGAAGGACAGCGCCGACTTCTCCGAGCGCGCCGCCGCGGCGAAGGTCGCCTTTAAGGCAAACCTGCGGAAGTTGCAGGACCTCGCGGACCCCGTCACCCGCAAGAACGTGGAAAACTACGTGCCCGACCGCCCGATCAAGCGCGGCGACACCGTGCGCCTTCTCGAGCTCGGGAAGGAGGGCACCGTCCTCTCCGCGCCCGACGGGCAGGGGTACCTCAACGTGCAGGCGGGCATCATTAAGACGCGCGTCCACCAGTCGGAGGTACGCCTTGTCGACATGTCCAACAAGCGCGTCACGGTCAATAACGCCGGCGTTTTGTCGCGCGGCGTTTCCTCCAAGGCCACCCGCGACGTCAAAACCGAGCTCGACCTGCGCGGCATGACCTCCGATGAGGCCCTCGTCGAGCTCGAGCGGTTCATCGACCAGTGCGTCCTTTCGGGCGTGCCCACCGTCACGATCATCCACGGCAAGGGCACCGGCGCCCTGCGCGCCGCCGTCCAGCAGCGCCTGCGCAAGCACCGCAACGTCAAAACCTTCCGCCTGGGGACGTACGGGGAAGGGGAAGCGGGAGTTACGATCGCCGAGCTGAAGTAGCGGGAGGTACGCGTCATTGTTACGGCCTTTTCCGGAAAAGGCCTTGGCGAAAAGCTTTCCGGGGGACTTTCGAGAAAGTCCCCCGGACCCCTCAAAGCTTTATCAGGCCGGCCGCCCTGCCACGGCGCGCGCTCGCCCCGTGCCCGGGGTGCAGGAATGCGCTTTCGGGAAAGTCCCCCAGCCCCCACAAAGCTTTATCAGGCCGGCCGCCCTGCCACGGCGCGCGCTCGCCCCGTGCCCGGGGTGCAGGAATGCGCTTTCGGGAAAGTCCCCCAGCCCCCACAAAGCTTTATCAGGCCGGCCGCTCTGCGACGCCGCGCGCCCGACCCGTGTCGAAAGCCGTCGGAAAAGCGCGCCGCGCTTTACAGCCTGGCAAATTTATGTTATGATTTATCTTGGTACGAAATTTCATGAAGATAGATTGCGAGTGATGACTGTGGAAAAGAAAATTACCAAGCCCGGTTCCCTGACCTACAAGGGCCGCCCGCTCGTTCGCAGCGGGAATACCATCTATTACGGCGATATGGGCGACAAATACGTCGCCATGCTCCAAATCCTCAGCGAGGCCGATTTTGACGGCGAAACCCTCCCGACCAAGGTCTCCGTCCAAATCTGGTCCACCGACGAGGAGCTCCGCCCCCGCGACCGCGTCGTGAAAAAGACCGAAAAGAACAACCTCTTCGACGCGATGAATATCGCCTCCATCTGGCTTGAGCGCCAGCTCGGCGAGAAAAAAGCCTGAATGATGCTGAAAAGCCGCCGTCCCCTCCGGGACGGCGGCTTTTTTTATCGATTGGCGCTCAGTCGGATGCTCCCTGCTCAAGGTGCGGGATGTCCGTCAGTCCCAGCAGGTAATCCGTCGATACCTGGAAGTAGCCCGCCAGCTTCACAAGGAAATCCAGCGAGGCGTTCAGACTGCCGTTTTCCAGCTTGTGAAGCTGCTCGGTCGACAGGTTGAGCAGTTCCGCGATCTCTTCAGGCGATTTGTCCTCCCGGCTGCGCAGAAATTTTAATCGGTCCCCGAATGTGTCCTGGTCAAACACGTGAAGTGCCCTCCTTTGTTGTTTTAACGGTTTGTTTCCGGTTTGTCGGTCCGCCCGACAAGATAATCTATCGATACGCCGAAATAATCGGCAATAGCGACTAACCCATTGATATGCGGTTCCTGCTCTCCGCTTTCGTAACGCTGGTACTGCCGCACGGTGATGCCAAGCAGATCGGCCAACGTCTTTTGAGGCGTTTGCTTTTTGAGGCGTAGCGCCCGGAGACGACTGCCAAAATGATTCATAAGAGCGATAACCCCCTTGACACGACTTTATTAGTCGTGTATACTAAAGGCAGAGAGGCGACCAAAAAGGTCGTATCAAAACATTCTATCACATATTATGCTGGGAGGCGAAAAACGGTGGCGGAAGATTATTTACGTCAGCTTTACAGGAACGGACTGGATTATTATGCGGGCCTGGCGGCGCATCAGCCGGGCTTTGAGGAGGTTAAGGCGCGATATGGCCGATGCGCCCGCAAAATCCGGAGCAGGCTGACACAGAAGCAGGTTGTCTGGCTGAAATCGCTGATCGACGCGCAGTACGAAATGGAGTGTATCCACTGCGAAACCGCGTTCGCGGAAGGGTTCCGGCTGTGCGCGCGGCTGACGGGGGAGCTGAACGCGCGCGCGGTTTCAGCGCGGGATGCGGCTTCTGGTTGAACGCGCTACAGCTTTGGGCACGGGCCGCGTGCGCGGCGGGGAGGCCGGCCTGATAAAGCTTTGAGGGGCCCGGGGGACTTTCTCGAAAGTCCCCCGGATCAGCCGCCCAGAAAGCCGCCGTCGACCTTTAGCACTTGTCCCGTAATGAACCGTGCTTTCCCGCCGCATAAAAAGACGACGGCGTCCGCGACCTCCTCGGGGGAGCCGATGCGGCAGAGGGGCGTTTCACCGCACAGCGCGGCGAAGGTCTCGGGGGAGAGATTGGCGTTCATCTCGGTGTCGATGACGCCGGGGGCGACGCAGTTGACGGTGACGCCCGAGGGGCCGACCTCCTGCGCGAGCGCCCGGGTGAAGCCGATGACGGCGGCCTTGGAGGCGGAGTAGTGCACCTCGCAGGACGCGCCGGAGATCCCCCAGATGGAGGAGATGTTGACGATGCGGCCGCTGTGGCGGCGGAGCATGCCGGGCAGGACGCAGCGGCAGGTATGGAACACGCCGCCCGCGTTGACGGAAAGCATCCGGTCCCAGTCGGCGGCGGTGAGGTCGGTAAAGAGCTTCTGCTGGGCGATGCCCGCGTTGTTGACCAGCGCGTCGATGTGGCCGAAGCGTTTTTCGGCGGCGGCGGCCATCGCCTCGACGGCGGCGGGGTCGGCGACGTCGGCGCGGTAGAGCTCCGCGTCGCAGCCGAGGGCGGAGAGCTCGTCCAAAAGCGAGCGGGCCGCGGCCTCGTTTTTGTGCCAGCAGGCCGCGACGGCATAGCCCTCCCGCGCGAAGGCGAGGGCGCACGCCCGGCCGATGCCGCGGGACGCGCCGGTAATCAGGACGGTCTTCATAAAGCCTCCACGGGATGTCAACGCCCCCGTCCTGCGGGCGGGGGCGTCCGTAATGTTCTAATCGTTCAGGTAGCTTTTGACCAGCATCTGGAGCAGCTCGTCGCGGTCGATTTTCCGGATGAGGCTGCGGGCGTTGTTGTGGGTCGTGATATAAGTCGGGTCCTCCGACAGGATGTATCCCACAATCTGGTTGATCGGGTTATAGCCCTTCTGGCGGAGCGCGTCATAGACCTCCGTCAGGATTTCCTTCATCTGCTGTTCCTTATCCTCATGGATCGAAAAGGATATCGTCGGCTCGTGCATGACATCACCCCTCCCTCTTACTGACCATTTTACAACAATTTTCGCCTTATGGCAAGGCGTAAACTGTATATTTCTCATATTGTATGACTTTGCCCGCGCAAATATACCGCTGAAAAAGCCCCGGTAAAACCGGGGCTTTTTTGATGCTTGGATTCAACTGCGGATTTCGACGCCGAGGTTTGCGAGCGATTTGAGCACCCGTTTGATGGCGGCGTCGGCCTCCTCGTCGGTGAGGGTGCGGTCGTCGGCGCGCATCGTGAGGGAATAGGCGACGCTCTTTTTGCCCTCGGCGACCTGCGCGCCGCGGTAGACGTCGAAGAGGCTGACCTCCTCGAGCACCTTGCCGACCGCCTCGCGGATCGCCTTTTCGAGCGCGGCGACGGGCAGCTCGTCGTCGCAGATGAGCGCGAGGTCGCGGGTCGCGGCGGGGAAGCGGGGCAGCGGCTTGTAGCCGCGCTCGGGCGCGACGTTTTCAAACAGCACCGCCTCGTCGAGGCAGGCGACATAGGCGCGCGCGCCGATCTGGTAATTCTGACAGATTGCCGGGTGCACCTCGCCGATCATGCCGAGCTTTTGGCCGTTCACGGTGATCACGGCGCAGCGGCCGGGATGATAGGTGGGATCGTCGGAGACGGCGGCATATTCCGCGCCCTCGACGCCCGCCGCGGAGAGCAGCGTTTCGACGACGCCCTTGAGGGTGAAGAAGTCGTGCCCCTCGCCGTAGGCGCCGATCGTGACGCAGGCGCGCTCGTCGGGCAGCTCGCGTCCCTCGACGGGGAGGTAGACGTTGCCGATCTCATAGAGGGCGGCGGCTTTGTTGCGGTTGTTGTAGTTGCGGGAGAGCACCTCGAGCATCGAGGGGACGGTCGTGGTGCGCATGACGCTGGTGTCCTCGCCGAGCGGGTTCTGGATGACGACGCATTTGCGGTAATCGCTGTCCGCCGGAAGCCCGATCTTGTCGTAGTATTTGGGGCTGATGAAGGAGTAGGTCGCGACCTCGTAAAGCCCCTGTGCGAGCAGGGTGCGGCCGAGAAGCTGCTCGAACTTCTGGATGGGGGTGTAGCGGCCGTTGGCGGTGCCGCGGATGGCGGTGACGGGGATCTTGTCGTAGCCGTAGAACCGCGCGACCTCCTCAGCGAGGTCGGCCTTGTGCGCGAGGTCGGCGCGGAAGGTGGGCGGGATGACGAATTCGCCGTCGATCCTGCATTCGAGGCGGGTGAGGATGCGGTGCATCTCCTCGACCGGCACCTCGATGCCGAGGAAGCTGTTGATCCAGTCGGGCTCCAGCTTGATGCGGCGCTCGGCGTGGTCGGAATTGTCCACGTCGATCATGCCGCCGACGACCTCGCCCGCGCCGAGCAGCTCGACGAGCTCGCAGGCGCGTTCGACCGCCGGGATGGTGGTGGCGGGGTCGAGCTGCTTTTCAAAGCGGCCGGACGCCTCGGTGCGCATGCCGAGCTTTTTGGCGGTGGTGCGCACCGACGGGCCGTTGAAGCAGGCCGACTCGAAGACGATCATGTTGGTGTCGTCCATGATGCCGCTGTATTCGCCGCCCATGACGCCCGCGACGGCGGAGGGCTTCTTCCCGTCCGCGATGACGAGCATCTCGGGGGAGAGGACGCGGTCGACCCCGTCGAGGGTCATGATCGTCTCGCCCGGCTTGGCGTTGCGGACGACGATCTTGCCGCCCTCGACATACTTGTAGTCGAACGCGTGCATCGGCTGGCCGTATTCGAGCATGACGTAGTTGGTGATGTCGACGATGTTGTTGATGGGGCGCACGCCCGAGGCGCGCAGCCGCTCCCGCATCCAGCGGGGGGAGGGGGCGATCTTGATGTTCTTGACCATCCGCGCCGTGTAGCGGGGGCAGAGGGCGGGGGCGAGCACCTCGATCGAGAGGTGGTTTTTGATGTCGTCGACGGTCGCTTTGACCGCGGGCGCCTTGAGGTCGAGGGGCTTTCCGAAGGTGACGGCCGCCTCGCGCGCGAGCCCGGTGACCGAGAGGCAGTCGGGGCGGTTGGAGGTGATCTCGAACTCGACGCACACGTCGTCGAGCCCGATCGCCGACTGGATGTCCTGCCCCGGCTTCATGTCCGGTTCCTCCAGGATGAAGATGCCGTCCTCGACCGCGTAGGGGAAGTCGTGGGTTGTGAGGCCCAGCTCGGAAAGGGAGCAGAGCATCCCGCAGGATTCGACGCCGCGCAGCTTGCCCTTTTTGATGTGGACGCCGCCCGGCAGCCAGGAGTCGTGCAGGGCGGCGGGCACGTAGTCGCCCTGCCGGACGTTCTGCGCGCCGGTGACGATCTGCACGGGGGCTCCTGCGCCCACGTCCACCTGCGTGACAAACATGTGGTCGCTGTCGGGGTGGCGGACGATCTCGTCGACCCGGCCGACCACGACGTTTTTGATCTCCGCGCCCTCGCGCTCCCAGCCCTCGACCTTGGAACCGGACATGGTCATCGCTTCGGAAAACTCGTGGGGCGTGATATTGCCGACGTCGACATAGTCGGCCAGCCATTTCATGGACAGATTCATGATACGTTACCCTCCCTTAGAATTGGTTGAGGAACCGCAGGTCGTTCTCGTAGAAGAGGCGCAGGTCGTCGATGCCGTAGCGGCGCATGACGATCCGCTCAAGCCCCATGCCGAACGCGAAGCCGCTGTATTCCTCGGGGTCGATGTTGCAGATGGAGAGCACTTTGGGATGCACCATGCCGCAGCCGAGGATCTCGATCCAGCCCTCGCCCTTGCAGAGGCGGCAGCCCTCGCCGTGGCAGGCGAAGCACTGGAAATCCATTTCCGCGGACGGCTCCGTGAAGGGAAAGTGGTGGGGGCGGAAGCGCACGACCGCCTCCTCGCCGTAGAGCCGCTTTGCGAACATCTCCAGCGTGCCCTTGAGGTCGGCCATCGTGACGCCGCGGTCGACCACGAGCCCCTCGATCTGGTGGAAGAGGGGGGAGTGGGTCGCGTCCACCGCGTCGGAGCGGTAGACCCGTCCGGGCGCGATGACGCGGATGGGGGGCTTCTGCTTTTCCATCGTGCGCACCTGCACCGGGGAGGTCTGGGTGCGCAGCAGGACGTTGTCGCTGATGTAGAAGGTGTCCTGCGTGTCGCGCGCCGGGTGGTCCTTCGGGATGTTGAGCGCCTCGAAGTTATAGTAGTCGGTCTCGACCTCCGGGCCCTCGGCCACCGAGAAGCCCATGCCGAGGAAGATCTCCTTGACCTCTTCGAGCACCTTGGTCAGCGGGTGGAGCTTGCCGAGCGGCGCGGCCCTGCCGGGCATCGTCACGTCGAGCTTTTCGAGCGCGAGCTTCTGGTCGAGCAGGGCCGCCTTGACCGCGGCGGTGCGCTCCTCGACGAGCGCCTCGATGCCCGAACGCACCTCGTTGGCGAGCTGCCCGACCTTCGGGCGCTCCTCGGCCGAGAGCTTGCCCATCTGCTTGAGGATGGCGGTGAGCTCCCCCTTCTTGCCGAGGTATTTGACCCGCAGGTCGTCGAGCGCCTTGAGGTCGCCGGCCTGCGCCAGCGCCTCGGCCGCCTGCTGTCTGATCTGTTGCAGCGCGTTTAACATTGTATTTCATCCTTCCCTGTGATACTGCAAAATAAAAAGGCCGTCCGTCCGCAAAGGGACGAACGGCCGTAACGCCAGTCCGTGGTACCACCCAAATTCCCAATACAAAGAGTATTGGACACTTCAGCGCTTTTTAACGGGGCGAACCGTCGCCGCCTACCGCCCCGGGGGGGTTGAGCGGCGCCGCTCACGGGTGAACTTCACGCAGACGCTTCCCGCGGTCCGTTTTCAGCCGGCGGCGGACCTCTCTGTTGCGGCGCGGATGCGCTACTCTCCCGATCTCAGCGTTATTCGATTAACCATCATCTTAGCATGATTGCTCCGGATTTGCAAGGGCTTTTTGAGATTTTTCTCCTCAGAGGAGCATCCCGTCCCCGCCGTCCTCACAGCCGCACTCGTCGTTGTCGAGGATTTCGCCGACCCGCAGGCGGCGGGCGAGCTTCATCTCCTCCACCTGCTTGTGGATGAGCTCCTTGACCCCGCGGGGCTCGCGGATGTTCTTGAGCAGCAGCCTGGGCAGCGACTTGTCCGACGACTGCACCAGCACCGACCCGACCCGGAAGATCCGCTGCCACAGGCTGATGGTGAGGCTGATGTCCCGCACACGGTAGAGGATGACCTCCTCCTGCCGGGTGTTCAAAAGTCCCGTCTCGAGAAAGAGCCGGTCCTCCGACATCGAATATTTCGTAAAGGTGATCGGCAGTCCGCAGATGCGTTTGCGGTCCTTCCAGACCACGGCGGGTTCGGAGATTCGTTCAGCGGCCATGACAGGGCTCCTTTCTTTCGCGCAGCGCGCCCGATGGGTCCATCATAACACCCCGCCGCCAAAAACGCAAGAAGGGCAAAAAGGGGGAGCGGCTTTGCCGCTCCCCTCGGGTCGTTCGGTTCAGGAGACCATGATCGCCATCACCATCAGGATATAGACGGCAAAATAGGCCACCACGCAGCCCACGGCGGCGATGACGACGATGGCGCGGTTGGTGCGCCCCGCGCGGGCGATCGTCTCGGTGTAGCGGCGGTCGTCGAGCGTGCCCTGCGCCGCGAGCATTCCCTCACGGACGCGGGTGACCTTTTTGACCGCGTGCCGCAGGTAGAAGCGGTTGGCGAAGAGGGAGAAGACGACGCCCACGGCGAGCAGGAAATAGCGCATGTACTCCATCGCGGCGTAGGCCCACAGGTGCTGGGTGGGCTGGAACTCGCTGATGAACTCAAACATGCTCGCCCCGGCGTAGATGTCGTTCATGTGGTCGAGGGCGAAATGGACCGCCTCGGGCATGACGAAGAGGGTGGGGATCTGCGCGAGCAGGGTGATGCCCAGCAGGATGAGCCCCACCGAATACATCTTGCGGTAGAAAAAGTAGAAAAAGTTGAAGAAAAGCGCGCAAAAGTTGAAAGAAACGGGCTTCCCCTGGGAAATCTGTTTAAAGCGGGGGAGGAAGTAGCCGGAGTTCTCCCCGACATAGAGCGCGAGGTCCCGCGCCGACACCCCGTCGATCTCCTCCGAGGGGTTGAGCCCGCCGAAGGCCGCACTGTAGGGATTCTGCGCGGGCGGCGCGGCGGCATAGGGCTGTCCGCCGAAGGGGGAGAAGGGCTGCCCCTGCTGGGGCTGGGGCTGGCCCTGGGCGCCGCGGTGCAGCGGCGCGCCGCACACCTGGCAGAAAAGGCCGGTGGAGGGATTGCCGGCGCCGCACGCCGGGCAGGCGGTCCCGCCCGCGGCGCCGCCGGGGGCCTGCCCGGGGGCCTGCTGCTCGTGCGGCGGCTCCCAGGCATGTCCCTTGATATGCAGGTCGTTCAGCGCGCAGTGCCCGAGCTGCTGGTAGCACGTCCGATGGTGGGGCGCGCCGCAGACCGGGCACACGACGATGTCGTCGTCCTCCGTAAAGCGTTTGTTGCAGACGGGGCACTTTACGCCCGTATAGTTCGCCAAAAAATCAACCCCTGAATCATAAATCCATAAATAGTGCTTTCTGAATACCCATGATACAGACAATCCCCTGAAAATTCAAGAGCGTAATTGTGAACTTTTCGTGCGAACGGCTTTTCCACGGGGTTTTGCGCCGGAACCGCTTTACTTTCCCGGGAAAAAATACTATAATATTATTTCTGAGAATGACAAATGCTAGTGGAATGGAGTTGCCGATATGCTGCAATTTGAGGAGCTGCGCCTGCGGCTGGAGGGCCGCCGTGAGGAACTGGACGATCTCGCCCAGGCGATCGGATACGAGGGCCTCAAGCGCAAGCTCGCCGAACTGGAGGAGCAGACGACCGCGCCGGGCTTCTGGAACGATGTGGAACGCTCGCAGAAGAACCAGGTGGAAACCGCCCGCGTCAAGGGAAAGATCGAGGGCTGGGACAGGCTCGACGCCCTCTACGGGGACACCCTCACCCTCATCGAGCTCGCGGACGAGGAGGAGGACGAATCGGTCTACGAGGAGGCGCTCGCGGACGCCGAGAGGTTTGAGCAGGACCTCGAGACCCAGAAGCTCGCCACCCTGCTGACGGGCGAATACGACGTGAACAACGCGATCATGACCTTTCATGCGGGCGCGGGCGGCACCGAGGCGCAGGACTGGGCCCAGATGCTCTACCGCATGTACACCCGCTGGGCCGAGCGCCACGGCTATACCTATAAGATCCTCGACTATCTCGACGGCGACGAGGCGGGCCTCAAGAGCGCGTCGATCATGATCGAGGGGGAGAACGCCTACGGCTTCATGCGCTCGGAGGCGGGCGTGCACCGGCTGGTGCGCATCTCGCCCTTCGACGCGTCCGGCCGCCGGCACACCTCCTTCGCCTCGGTGGAGGTGCTGCCCGAGCTGCCCGACGACAACACCGTCGAGATCGACCCCGAGGACATCAAGATGGAAGTCTTCCGCTCCTCCGGCGCGGGCGGCCAGCACATCAACAAGACCTCCTCGGCGGTCCGCCTCATCCACATCCCGACCGGGATTGTCGTCTCCTGCCAGAACGAGCGCAGCCAGTTCCAGAACCGCGACATGTGCATGAAGATGCTCACCGCCAAGCTCGTCGAGATCAAGGAGCGGGAGCATCTGGCCAACATCAACGAGATCAAGGGGGAGCAGATGCAGATCGCCTGGGGCAGCCAGATCCGCTCCTACGTCTTCATGCCCTACACCCTCGCCAAGGATCACCGCACCGGCTTTGAAATGGGCAACATCAACGCCGTGATGGACGGCGACATCGACGGGTTTATCAACGCGTACCTCAAGGCCGCGAGCCTGGGGACGCTCGGACAGGTGGACTGAGAATAGCATTGAGGAGAGAATCTTATATGTGGGCTGTCTACGCGGTCGGTTCGGCGGTCTTCGCGGCGCTGACCTCCATCCTTGCCAAGATCGGCATCGAAAACGTCAATTCCAACCTCGCCACCGCCATCCGCACGGTGGTCGTGCTTCTTCTCGCGTGGGGGATGGTCTTCCTCACCGGCTCCCAGCACGGCATCCGCGACATCTCCCAGCGCAGCATGCTCTTCCTCATCCTTTCGGGGCTCGCCACCGGCGCCTCGTGGATGTGCTATTACAAGGCCATCCAGATCGGCGAGGTCTCCAAGGTGGTCCCCATCGACAAGTTCAGCCTCGTGATCACGATCGTGATGGCCTTCATCTTCCTGCACGAGGCGGTCAGCGTCAAATCGGTCATCGGCGCGGTGCTCATCACCGGCGGTACCCTTTTGATGGTGCTCTGATCTTGGAAAATGCCGCCCTCGGGCGGCATTTTTGCGCTCCTCCACCCCCGGCGGGGCTTTAGATTTACCGCGCGCCTGTTTGCGGCCGCGGTTTTTTATCGCGCCCCTCCGGTGCGCTCCCAACGGTGGAAACGGAAGGTGCGGCGAGCTTGCCGGGCAGGAGCGCGCGGGGAAGGGCCGCCGCCCCGCCGCCCGGCGCGCCTGACAGGAAAAAGCGGCCGCCAAAGGCGGCCGCTTTTGCGGATCTGGTCAGGTGTTTTCCCGGCGCCACGCGGCGATCTGGGCCATGCGTTCCCGGACGCGGGCCTCGGAGCCCTGCGCGGTCGGGCGGTAGTAGCTGCGCCCGGCGAGGGAGTCGGGCAGGCACTGCATGTTGGTGAGCTTGTCCTCGCTGTCGTGCGCGTACTGGTAGCCCTCGCCGTAGTGGAGCTCCTTCATGAGGCGGGTGGGGGCGTTGCGGATCTGAAGGGGCACCGGCTCGGCCAGCATCTTCTGCGCGTCCTTTTTGGCGCTCTCATACGCCAGGTAGAGGGCGTTGGATTTGGGCGCGAGGGAGAGGTAGACGACCGCGTGGGTGAGGTTGACGCTGCATTCCGGCATGCCGATGAAATGGCTTGCCTGGTAGGCGGCCACGGCGATCTCGAGGGCGCGGCTGTCCGCCATGCCGACGTCCTCCGACGCGAAGCGGATGAGCCGCCGCGCGACATAGAGCGGGTCCTCGCCCGCCTCGAGCATCCGCGAAAGCCAGTAGACGGCGGCGTCGGGGTCGCTGTTGCGCATCGACTTGTGCAGCGCGGAAATGATGTTGTAGTGCTCCTCGCCGTTTTTGTCGTAGAGCAGGGACTTCTTGCTGATGCACTGCTCGACCGTCCCGCTCGTCACCGTGACCTTCCCGTCCCGCCGCTCGCCGTTGAGCACGACCATTTCGAGGGTGCTCAGCGCGACCCGCGCGTCCCCGTTGGCGAAGGCGGCGACCATCCGCAGCAGCTCGTCGGGGAAGTCGACCTCCTGCCCGCCGAAGCCGCGCGGGTCGGAGAGGGCGCGGCGCAGGAGGGAAAAGAGGTCCTCCTCCGAAAGCGCCTGGAGGACAAAGACCTTGCAGCGGGAGAGCAGCGCCGAGTTGACCTCGAAGGAGGGATTCTCGGTGGTCGCCCCGATGAGCACGATGCTCCCGCGCTCGACGAAGGGCAGGAAGGCGTCCTGCTGGGCCTTGTTGAAGCGGTGGATCTCATCGACGAAAAGGATCGTCCGGTCGCCCATCCGCCGCCCGGTTTCGGCGCGCGCCATGACCTCCTTGATCTCCTTGATGCCGCTGGTCACGGCGGAAAAATCGATGAATTCCGCCTGGGTCCTGTGCGCGATGATCCGCGCGAGGGTGGTTTTGCCCACGCCGGGCGGCCCCCAGAAGATCATCGAGGAGACCCGGTCGCTCTCGATGAGCTGGCGCAGGACCTTACCCTCGCCGAGCAGGTGCCGCTGACCCGCGAATTCCTCGAGGGTTTCGGGGCGCAGGCGGCTGGCCAGAGGGGCCTCGGGCTCCCGGCTTTCAAAGAGGGACTGCTGACGCATACGATCACCGCCTTTTCCTTAGTATAGCCCTTTCGCGCCGGTTTGAAAAGAGGTTACGAAAAGCCCCGTCCGTTTCCGGGCGGGGCTTTTCGCTGTCTGTGTGAGAAGGTAGAGTAGGAGTTTGTCGTAATTACGCGCCCTGCGCGGGGGTCCCGGTGGCTTTGCGCTCCTTGAGGAGCATGTTCAGGACGATGTTGAGCAGGACGCCGGAAACCACCGCGATGAAGACGTTGTTGTTGACGAACATCTTCAGGAACGGATGGAAGGAGGCGGCCCACTCGGCGCCGGTGGTGGAGAAGAAGACGGGCATCATGACGCCCAGTCCGATCGTGGTGCCGGCGATGAGGTTGCCGCGGACGTCGCGGGTCTCGGAGATGACGACGTCGATGCCGGAGAACATGATCATGCTCGCGGAGATGAGGAAGACGGCGCCGACGATCGGGCGCGGGATGCAGGCGAGCAGCATGGCGAGCTTCGGCGACAGGCCGTAAAGCAGGAACATGACGGCGGCGACGCGGGTGACGCGGCGGGAAGCCACGCCGGTGGCGGCGAGGATGCCGATGTTCTGGGTGTAGCTGGTGACAGGCAGCGCGCCGAGCAGGCCGCTGCACATGCAGCCGAGGCCTTCCGCGAAGATGCCCTTATTGATGTGCTTGACGCGGTAGACCTCGTCGCAGACGGCGCAGGTCGCGGCGTAGTCGCCGATCGACTCGAACATCGAGCCGATGTAGCCGGTGAAGCCGGCGAGGATGGCGGCGAAGGTAAACACGACGGGAGAACCGGCCGCGCTGGGAATGCCCTCAAAGTTGCGGAAGGGGAAGATGGTCGGCAGAGCGAACCAATCCTCCGCGAAGACCTTGCCCCAGTCAAAGATCCCGACGATCGACGAGATGACGACGCCGATGACGAGAACCGAGATGAGGACGAAGCCCTGGGAGAGCGGACCCTTGCCCCTGAACTTGAGGAAGAGGGCGAAGAGGAAGGCGACCGCCGCCAGAATCAGGAAGATCGGCTCGTGGGAGGAGAAAATCCAGCCCGCGGCGATCTTGCACGCGACGAAACCGATGGTCGCGACGACCGAGCCGGTGACGACGGGCGGGATGAATTTACGCAGCCTGCCGAGTACGCGGGAGAAGCCGATGACGGCCTCGAGCGCGCCGCCGACGAGGACCGCGCCCCACATTGCGGGGAAGCCGTAGGTGGCGGTGACGCCGCCCATGGCGGTCAGAACGGAAGAGGACGGACCCTGGACGATCGGCAGACGGTTGCCGATGGTGGTCTGGATCAGGGTGCTGATACCCATTACGAGGAAGCAGGTCTTGATCATGACCGGCACGACGGTGTCGGGCAGGCCCGCGAGGGAAACGAACATGCCGGCCCAAATGAAGGGGGTAAAGTCGACGAGGGTGATCTGCCAGGCGAAGAAGAGGGTCTGCCACCAGCTCTTGGGGTTCTCCTCCACGCCAATGGATACCTTGACGGTACTGTCGGGCTGTGTCTCAAAGATGGGCTGTTCCGGATTGTACATAAGCCGACTTCCTTTCCTGAAATTAGAGAAAGGGCGCCGCGAAAAAACGTTTTCATTCCCGCGGCGCCCTTGCCTCTGCTGTCTTACTAGGCGAAGCGGATGGGTTTGTCAAACCTTATTCCGGAGTCTCAGAGCAGCGCCGCCTTGCGCTCAAAGGAGGCGATGACCTTTCCGTGACGCAGGATATAGGGGCGGGACGCACGGGTGCGCAGCGCCTCCTGGATATTGTCCGCGTCGAGGATGTTGAGGTCCGCGTCGTTGCCGACCTCGATCCCGTACTTGGCGTCGGGGTCGAAGATGCGCATCGAGTTGGTGGTCAGCATGTCGAAAATGGTCTTCGCGGTGCCGGGGGTGTTGTACTGCGCGGTATAAGCGCCCACCAGACCGTAGTCGAGCGGATCGCCGGTGCCATAGAGGTGGAAACCGTCGCAGATCGTGTCCTGCGCGGTGGCGACGTTGATTCCCATCTCTACCATCTCACGGATTCTGGTGACGCCGCGGGTGCGGGGCTCGGCGTCGATGCCCATGATCGCAAGCACCTGGGTGTTGGTGCAGATGTTCATTCCGGCCTCTTTGATGAGCTTCATAACCTTGATCGCGTGAGACTGGTTCTGGTAGGTGATCGAGGTGCAGTGGCCGCCGGTGACGCGGGGGCCCCAGCCCTTCTGGAGGGTGAGCCAGGCGGTGTATTCCAGGGAACGGTCGAACATGTCCTTCGACTGGTCGATGTGCATGTCGATGGGGACGTTGTACTTTTCGGCGATCTCAAAGACGAGGTCGACGTGTTTGCGGGCGAGCTCGGGGAGCCATTCGGCCGCGGGCATGCCGCCGGCGATGTCGCAGCCCATCTCCATGGCTTCCCACATGAGCTTCTCGGTGCCCTCGTTGGCGTAGATGCCCTCCTGCGGGAAGGCGATGACCTGGAGGTCGCAGATGTCCTTGGTCGCTTCCTTCGCGGCGAGGACGCCCTCGAGGCCGACGAGGTTGGCCATGTTGTCGATGTCGACGTTGGTGCGCAGCTTGGTGGTGCCGAACATGACGCACTCGCGGATTGCGCGCTCGGCGCGGGCTTTGACTTCCTCAACGGTGTAATGGCGCTTGAAGTCGTGCATGATATGGATGGAGTCCTCCAGCGTTTCGACCGAGCTCTCACGGCCCTGAAGCGCCGTGTAGGCCTTGTCGAAATGCATGTGCGTGTTGACGAACGTGGGGGCGGCGAGCATGCCGCGGGCGTCGATCACTTGGCAGTTCTCGATCCCTTCGGCGCGAATTTCCGGTTTGATCTCGAGATACTTTCCGTCGTCTCCGATCAGGATATCGGACATTCCACGCCCCACAATGTTCGCATTGCGGATGAGCAGCATAGGGGTTCCTCCTCAAATCGATTTTTCAGCGGTCTCAGGGCCGCTTTTCTACTTCATCATAGCAAGATGACGGGGTGCTGTCAAATGATTTTCTGTGAAAATTGCGCTTAAAATTTGTAAAATTAAGCCGATTTTTAATAAATGCGTACACATGTTTGCGTAAACAAGAAAACAAAATCGAAAAAATCTACCAGTTTCGTGGTGAATTTGTAAAAGTTCGACGGGTCCGCGCGGTCAAAACGGCGAAATTTCGGCCAGGGGGCGTTTCGGCACAACTCCCAAATTGACAATGCGCGCGTGAGAGATTATGCTAAAAGTATGATTTGTGTAGTTTTCACGAAGGAGGCGGCTGTATGGTAACGATCCGTGAGGTCGCGCGGGAAAGCGGCGTTTCCGCGGCGACGGTTTCGCACGTGCTCAACGGGACCCGGCGTGTGGAGCCGGAGACCGCGGCGCGGGTGCGCGCGGCGATTGAAAAGCTCGGATACCGCCCGCTGCGGGAATACGACCGCTACGGCCTGCGGGGAATCCGGCTGGCCGGCTTTTTCGCCCACGGCACGGGGATGTGCGCCTGCGCGGACTTCTTCGGCCTGCTGGAGCAGCGGCTGGCGGAGCATAAGATCCAGCTGGTGCTCATCGCGGCGCCGGAGACGATCCCGGACGGGGAGCTCCGCGCGCTCGAGCGGTTCCACCGGCTGAGCTTCTGCGTCGTGCACACCTCGGTGCGGGTCCCGCCGGCCAGACGGGAGGCGCCGCCTTATGAAGTGCCGACCGTCTTCCTCAGCAGCGCGCCGCCCCCGGCGGGCAATTCCTGCGCCGTTTCCTTCGATTACCGGCAGGCGGTGCGGATGGCGCTTTCCCACCTGATCAGCCGGGGACACCGGGAGATCACCATCTTTACGAGCATCCACAACATCGACGTCACCGAGGAGATTCGCGCGGGCGCGCGGGCCCTCTTTGCCGACCGGGGGCTGGAGTACTGGCCCTCCCGCTTTTTGAACATCGCGCGGGCCGTGGAGGAGGGGAACGAGGCCGCCCAGGCGGTGGTGGACGCGCATTTCGCGCGCCATCCGGGCCTGACGGCGGTGGCCGCCGCCGGGACGTGGGCGACGGTGCACGCCGCCGCGAGCCTGCGCAGGCACGGGCTGGATTACCCGCGGGACGTCTCGCTCGTGGCGATAGGCGGGCTCTACGCGATGGAGGAGAGCCGTCCCGACCTGACGCGGGTGGATCTCGGCGCGCCCCAGCTGGCCGACGCGGTCGTCCGGGCGCTGCTCAATGAGCGGATGGACCAGAGCCGCACGCTGCTGCTCCCCTCCTTCCTGCCGGGCGGCAGCACCCGGTCGCTCGCACGCGCGCCGTCGGGCGGACCGGCGGCGCGCCCCGAGCTGCTCGAGCTTTCGGAGGACGAGCTCGGGCGCATCCGCTCCCGCCGCTTTACCGCCTGCATCGCGCTTGACGGCGCGGGCACGATGTTCTCGGAGCTCGTGCTGCAGGGGGTGCGGGAATCGCTGGCCAGCCTCGACATGACGCTGCTCGAGGTGGCGGAGGCGAAGGGGAGCGTCGGCATGCGGGACATGCAGCTCCAGGAGCTCGCGCGGCTCGCCCCCGACGCGATCATCAGCTTTTCCAACGACCAGACGGCGCTGCGCGACCGGTTCCTCGCGCTTTCGGCCGAGCGTACCAAGCTGATCCTCGGCGTGGACGTGCCGCCCGACCTGCCGGAATACGCCTACGCCACCTGTGTGGCGACCAACGAGACCGAGAAGGGGCGGCTGGCCGGCAGGCTGCTCGCCTCCGAAATGATCCGGCGGGGAAAGCGCAAGATCGGCTTTGTCTGCAACGCGGACATCAACTTCACCGCGCGCCAGCGGGACATGTCCGCGATCGGCACGGTGACGGAGGACTTCCCCCAGTTGGACATCGTCTTCCGCAAGGACTTCATCCGGGAGCAGAACGCATTGTCGGTGGTGCGGGACGCGCTGGAGGCCCACCCCGAGACGGAGGGGCTTTACATCTTCAGCGCGGACGCGACCCTCACGGCGCAGAAATATCTGCAGTCGATCGGCCGTGAGGATATCCTGCTCGTCACCACCCAGATCAACGACGAGATCGCGCGCCTCTTCCTCATGAACCAGAACGTCATCGGCATCGTCTCGTCGCAGGCGTACGAGATGGGCCGCTACCTGGGGCTTGCCGCCGCGAGCAGCCTGCTCGGCAAGAGGGAAGGCGAGCGTCCCGAGCGACCCTTCGCCGTCGAAGGGGAGGGGCCGGGGCGGGCCCGCCGCCGTGAGGGCGGGGTTCTCCCGCGCTTCGGCGAGCAGCGCCTCCGACGCCCACAGCGTTTCGATGTGCGCCGTGTCCTCGATGAGCACGGCGCGGAACGGCCCGGCGGCGCCGCAGGTGTGCAGGCAGGCGAGCAGGGCGGAGCGGTCGTCGGGCATCACGCAGGGCATCCGCATGCCCGCCGGGTCGCGGCAGGTCAGCCCGTTCACGTAGATCGGCGTGAAGTCGATCTTGCGCCGCAGCCGCTCGGTGATGAAGTCGGCGTTGCCCATGCCCGCCGCGTTGCCCGCCGAATGGGCGGTCAGATCGAGCACCGCGAGGCGCGCGGCGTGCGGCGGGCCGACGCCGAGCTGCACCGAGCGCCCGGTGACGTTCGGGTCCATGCCCGCGCCGCTCAGTTCCTTGCCCATCCGGCGCACAAAGAGCGCGTCGAGCGGGTCGAAGGGGATGCGCGGCATGAGAGCTTTGGCCTGTTCAAGCAGTTCGGGCTCCCGCAGGGGAATCCGCTCCGCGGGGATCGCCTCCACGACGCGCAGCCGGTGGCAGGCGTTCTCCACGAGCGCCACCCCGAAGGCGACGCGCGCGTTTTGCAGGATGACCCGTCCGCATTCCCAGATGTTTTCCGCCATACGGGAGAAGCCCGCGCTGTGGCAGAGGTCCGCGCCGTACCGCTTGCCGAGCCCGACGACGAGCATCTTCATGACGCCGCTTTCCACCCGGCCGCGAAAGTCGGTGTGGGGCTTCACGCGGCCGACCGGCACGATCCAGTCGGCTTCGGCCGCGAGCCGGTCGATGCGCACGGGGATGCCGTCCGCCCGGCGGCCGACCTCCACCGTGTCCATGCAGGAGCGCACCGGCGCGCCAACCGTCTCTTCGGTGACGCCGTAGCGGGCGAGCAGCGCGCGCTGCCCCTCCGCGGTCGCGCCCCCGTGGCTGCCCATCGCGGGGACGAGGAAGGGGAGGGCTCCGCGCGACCGCACCGCTTCGGCCAGGGCGCGCAGAATCTCAGGGAGCCGGTCGATCTGCCGGCTGCCCGCCGTGAGGGCCACCGTGTCCCCCGGGCGAAGGCGTTCGAGCACGCCCGCCTCGCAAAGGGTGCGGCGCACCGCCTCCCCGGCGTCGGGGACCTCCGCGCGGTCAAACCGCTGGCACAGGGGGAAAAAGCGGGGGAGCGCGGTCCCCCGCAGGATCTCGCCGTAGACGTCCATGCCGTTCCTCCGTTCCGGTAAAAAAATCCCCGCCGCGGCCGCGGCGGGGACGGGTTCGTTCAGGATTCCTTTTCCTGCACGATCGCTTCCATGTCCTCGAGGGAGTTTTCGATGTGCTCGGTCATCAGCGCGACGCCCGCCTCGACGTCGCGCTTTTCAAACGCGCCGATCAGGGCCTCGTGGGTGGTGATCGCATGGTCGGCGTTGTCGGGCAGCAGGTAGGTCTGCACACGGTAATCCACGATGCACTCCGCGATGATCTTCTCCATCCGGATGAGCAGCTCGTTGCCGCTCGCCTCGGCGATCTTGTGGTGGAGCTCCTCGTCGTAGAAGGCCATCTTGACATAGTTGCGCGCCTTGGCGCTCTGCATGAAGAGGTCGTGGATCACCCGCAGCTGTTCGAGCTGCCGGTCGCTGATCCGCTGGATGGCAAGCCGCGTGGTCATCGTCTCGATGCCCATGCGCACCTCCATGATGCTCGTCAGGCGCTGGCCGTGCTCCTTAAACCAGCAGGCCACGCAGCTGTCGTCGGTGCGCTCGCTGGGGACCCCCTTGAAATAGGCGCCCTTGCCGCGCTTGACGTCGATCATGTCGATGGCCTGCATCATCCGGTAGGCCTCACGCGCGGTCGAACGCCCCACGCCGTACATCTCGCAGATTTCCTTTTCCGTGGGCATCTTGTCGCCCACGGCGACGTTTTGTTCAACGATGTAGTCCTTCAGGTTGTTGATCACCTGATCGACGATCGAAATCCGTTCGATCGGTTTCATCGTTCCCACCACCTTCATCGCGCTTGCCGCCTCCCGCCGTCCGTTCCTGTCCTATCATCCGACAACCGGGAGGGGGTTTATCCGCCTCCATTATAACACCCGCATTCCCTTTCATCAAGCCTCGGCAGGGAAATTGTGGCTATTTCATGACGCGCGCGAACTCCCGGCGGATCTGCCGCTGGAGCCCGGGCTCATCGATGCCCACGTTGGTGAAGATAAAGTCGAGGACCGCTTCGAGGGTTTCCCCGGTCGGCTCGATGCCCAGGTCGGAGATGCAGGTCGGGGTGCCGAGCTCCTTCAGGAAGCGGATGTTCTTTTCGATGTATTCCTCCGAGTAGCCGTTGACCGCGAGCTGTACCGGGATGCCCGCCGAGACGATCTCGCCGTGCAGGAGCCTGGCGCGCTGGGGCTTATAGAGCTTGCTCACCGCGTCGTAGAGGCCGTGCGCGATCGCGAGCTGCTTGCTGCCGCTTGAAAGCTGGGAGGTGAGCCCGGTCAGCGCGAGGTTGGTGAAGAGGATGTCGTCGACGACCGGGGTGAGGCGCTTGGCCGCCACGTCGCGCACGCTTTCGGCCGCGTCGGCAAAGTACTTCTCGGTGTTCGACTTGGCCACCTGGAGCGCCGAGACAGGCATGATCGTGATGTCCCAGCCCTTGACGAAGCGGATGCTGAAGTCGATCTCGGGGTATTTGGCCATCGCGTCCGCGATGCCCGCCGCGAGCATCCGCGAGGGGGAGCGGCGGGAGAGCAGGTCGGTGTCGACCAGCACGGCGCCCACCGGCTGGCTGCAGTATTCGTTGCAGTCGGGCGTTCCGGTGTCGTCATATTTGATGCAGACGGTCGCGTAGCAGGCGCAGGTCGCCGCCGTCGTCGGCACCGTGACGACCCGCACGCCCAGCCGGTCGGCCGCGAGCTTGGAGGCGTCCATGCATTTGCCGCCGCCCACGCCGATAACCAGTTTCGCGCCGTATGTACGCGCGTCGGCGACGATCGAACCGACCGTCGTCTCGCTGCAGAAGCCGGAGAAGGGGTGGACCTTGTACTCCACGCCGGATTCCCGCAGGCCCTTTTCCACGTCGGGTCCCGCGATCTCCCACGCGGTGCGCCCCGCGACGACGAGCGCCCGGTCGGCGAAGAGCTTCGCCTCGCGGCCCGCCAGCGCCGCCGCGCCCGGGGTCTGGATGTATCTGCCGGCGCCGAGGATGATCTGGGCTCCGTCTCTCATTGAAACCAACTCCTTTTATTGTTTGCCGTCCGGGCTGAGCCCGAACACCTGAATGGCCGTTTTGGAAAAGATCTGTTCGAGCGCCGCCCCGCTTTTGACGGCGCGGCGGTATTTGAGCAGCTCCCCGGCGGCCTGGACCGGCACGTCGGTGGAGAACATCAGCTTGTCGGGGGGCAGCTCCGCGAGAAAGCCCTCGATCCCCTCGATGCCGACGCCGCTCGGTTCGAGCCAGACGTGGTCGAACGCCTTCGCGAGCTGCATGGCCTGCACGGTGAAGAAATCGGAGCCCGCGTGGGCGATCACCGTTTTGACGCCGGGGAAGTCGCGCACGAGGGGGTAGAGGCGGGCGGGGTCCGCAAAGGGGATTCCCATGCCGGTGTGCACCATGACCGGAATGCCGAGGGAGCGGGCCGTCTCGTAGACGGTGCGCGCGTCGCGGCTCATGAGGTCGACCGCGTGGCCGTTGGGGGTCAGCTTGACGCCGACGAACCCGAGCTCCCGCACACAGCGGCGGACCTCCTCATAGTAGTCCTCCGGCGTGTAGTGGGGGCTGAGGGAGGCCATGCCCCAGAAGCGCCCCGGATGGGCGAGGCAGAGGCGGCGGATGCGGTCGTGGGCTTCGCGGGCGTCGGCCAGGTAGGGGCGGGTGATGCAGGGCTGGACGATGCCGCCATCGATGCCGTTCTCCGAGAAGGTGCGCAGCAGGAGCTCTTCGGTCACTTCAAAGTCGTAGACGCAGTCGCGTCCGAGATGGCAGTGGGCGTCGAGTATCATAGGCGTCCTCCGTTGTAATTGGTTGGATATAAGGTTGTCTGATATCTGCACTCATTATAGCAACGCGCAAATGGCGTGTCAAGGGGGTAAAATGTATTCTATCGACAAAAAATATCCACTAATTTTAATGATTTACGACAAATATTCCGAATGATGATTGACATGCCTTTGCAGCATGAATATAATGGAGGCAAGATGTCAGATAACATTATAACCCGATAAGCAATGCGGGGCGCTGATGTCAAACAGAATTTAGGAGGAACGCAGCATGACGAGAAAAGAGTTTTCCGAGAAATACGGGCAGATTCTCCTGCCCCTGGTGACCCCCTTCGACGAGAAGGAAGAGATCGACTACAAGGTCTATGAGGATCTGATCGAATACCTCATTAAAAACGACCTGTGCGACTCCCTCATCGTCACCGGCACCACCGGCGAGGCGAGCCTCTGCACCTTCGACGAGCGCGTCAAGCTCATGGAGACCGCCGTCCGCGTCAGCGCCGGCCGCAAACCCGTGATCGCCGGCACCGGCTGCGCCTCCACCAAGGAGACCGTCGCCCTCACCAAAAAGGCCGAGGAGCTCGGCATCGACCTGTGCATGGTCGTCTGCCCCTTCTACAACAAACCCACCCAGCCGGGCGTTTACAACCACTATAAGACGATTGCCGAGAGCGTCGGCGTCAACATCCTGCTCTACAACATCCCCATCTTCGTCGGCATCAACATCGACGCCCCCACCGTCCATGAGCTCGCCAAGATCCCCAACATCATCGGCATTAAGGACGAGGCGGGCATCAATCCGACCCAGGTCACCGACTACTTCCTCGCCACCGAGGACGTCAACCCCGAGTTCGTCATCTTCAACGGCGACGACATCATGCTGCTGCCCACCATCGTGCAGGGCGCCATGGGCATCGTCTCGGGCGGCGCGCACATCTTCGGACACGAGATCCGCGCGATCATGCAGGCGTTCGCCGCCGGCGAAAACGAGAAGGCCAAGGAGCTCTTCGTCCCGCTCTACCGCTTCTGCAAGAGCTGCGGACAGAACGGCCGCATCCTGCCCAACTCGATCATGCGCCCGGCCATCGAGCTCGTGACCGGCATCAAGGTCGGCCCCGCCAGAAGCCCGCTCGCCCCCATCACCGACGAGGAGAAAGCGGTCCTCATGGACGTGCTGAAAAAGGTCGGCAAGCTCTCCTGATCCGATGTGATTTTGGCCCCGCGGAGGCGGGGCTGTGGAAAGAGAACAAGTAACGGGAGGAAAGAAAATGAAAAAGCATCTTGCAATCCTACTGGCAGTGATGATGGTGGCGGCCATGCTGGGCGCCTGCGGCGACACCGCGGCGGCCCCCGCCGCCCCGAGCCAGGACGCGGCCCCCGCCGCCTCCGCCGAGCCCGCCCCCGAGGGCGACGCCGCTCCAGCCACCGACGGCGAAATCCTCATCGGCCTGAGCTGCGCGCTCACCGGAAACTTCCCGCTGGCAGGCCAGCGCACCCGCGAGGGCGTCGACCTGGCGCTCGAGGAGATCAACGCGGGCGGCGGCGTGCTGGGCAAGAAGCTCGTCTATACGATCGAGGACGACCAGAACACCCAGACCACCGCGGTCAACGTCGTCACCAAGATCCTCACCCAGGACGTCGCGGCGGTCATCGGCCCGCACACGAGCGGCAACGCCATGGCGACCAACGAGCTCTATAAGAATGCGCAGGTGGCCTTCCTGACCGGCGGCACGAGCCCCAAGCTCGAGGAGGCCGGCAACCCGTACATGTTCCGCTGCCGTCCCGCTGACACGATCAACGGACAGGTTGCCGCCAAGTTCGCGATCGAGAAGCTCGGCGCCACCAAGATCGGCATCTCTTTCAACAACAACGACTTCGGCACCGGCGGCCGCGACGTCATCATCGCCTACCTGGAAGAGGCGGGCGTGCCCTACGTCGCCGTCGGCCACAATGCGGGCGACAAGGACCTCACCGGCCAGATCATGCAGCTCAAGAGCGAGAACGTCGACTGCATCATCTCCTGGACCGACGACGCGGAGGTCGCCCTGACCGCCCGCCAGCTCTACGAGCTGGGCGTCGAAGTTCCGGTCATCGCCTCCGCCGGCGTCGTCATGGACCAGGTGCTCAACCTGCTCGAACCCGAATATGTCGAGGGCTGGTACTCGGTCACCGACTTCGTCTCCACGAGCAACGACCAGATCACCGCGGACTTCACCAAGAAGTTCACCGATAAGTACGGCTACGCCCCCGAGCTCTATGCCGCGACCTACTACAGCGCGACCTACGTGCTCGCCGACGCGATCGAGCGCGCCGGTTCCGACGACCCGCAGGCGGTCCGCGACGCGCTCGCGGCCACCGAAGGCCTCACCCTCCCCGAGGGCAGCTACAAGTGCGACGACAAGGGCAACCTGCTCCACGGCTGCGTCATCGCGCAGATCCTCGACAAGGTGCCCACGATGGTCGAGTACGTCGACCTCAACAGCTGATCGGACCATGTGAACCTCTCCCACGCGCCGGGGGCGCTGCGCGGGGCCGCCAGGCGGCGGCCCCGCGGCCCCCTTCTCCATGCAGGATAAGGCGGTTTTGGGCGCGCCCCGGCCAAAACAGCCACGGATAAAGGGGGGTAAGAATGAAAGCCGCAAGCAACGGCCAATTGATCGTCAGCGGGTTGGCCCTCGGATTTATCTACGCGCTCGTCTCAATCGAGTACACCATCATCTTCAACGCGACCGGCCTGCTCAACTTCAGCCACGACAAGCTCATCATGCTCGGCGCCTACGTCTTTGCCGGACAGTTCGTCGTCCGCATGGGCGCCGCGCCCGCGGTCGCCGTCATCGCCACCGTCGCCACCATGTTCCTCTTCGGCGTGCTCGTGGCAACCGGCATCTTCAATCCCTTGCGCAACATGGCGTCCCCCGTCTTCGCCGTCATCGGCACCGTCATCCTCGGGCGCATCCTCACCGAGTCCGCCCGCGTGATCTGGGGCGCCACCCCCTTCACCGTCCCCGGCTTCCTCAAGGGGATCGTCAAGGTCGGGAACATCGTCATCCCCAAGGCGAACATCGCCATCATCCTCGTCTCCGCGATCATCGTCACCGCCCTGCAGGTCTTCTTCAAGACCACCAAGATGGGCAAGGCGATGCGCTGCGTCCAGCAGAACAAGACGGCCGCGACCCTCATGGGCATCAACGTGACCGCCAACATCAACCTGACAATTGCGCTCAGCGCGGTGATCTGCTCCGCCATCGGCATCATGGTCATCCCGCTCTTCACCATAGACCTCACGATCGCCAACATGATCGGCCTCAAGGGCTTCGCGGCCGGCGTCATCGGCGGCTTCGGATACCTGCCCGGCGCGATCGCCGGCGGCATCTTCATCGGCATCCTCGAGAACCTCAGCACGCTGATCATCCCGACGCTCTATAAGGACTGCGTGGCCTTCGTGCTGCTGATCGTCTTCCTGCTCGTGAAACCGTCCGGCCTGCTCGGACACAGACGCTAGGAGGGGCCGGATATGAAAATCGTAAAACGTGTTTTATTGGCCGTGCTCCTGGCGGTGCTCATCGTCTTCCCGATGAGCTACGACAACGCCTATATACATATCCTGCTCAGCCAGACGCTTGTCAACATCGTCATCGTCATGGGCCTCAACTTCATCACCGGCCTCACCGGGCAGATGAACCTCGGCACCGCCGGCATCATGGCGCTGGGCGCCTACATCGCCGCGCTGACCAGCACCCGCCTGGGCACCTCGCCCTGGATCGGCTTTCTCCTCGCGATCGTCATGGGCGTCGCGATCGGCTGGGTGCTCGGCTACCCGAGCCTGCGCCTCAAGGGGGTCTACCTCTCGCTGACCACCATTGGCTTCAGCGAGATCGTCCGCCTCGTGCTCACCAACTGGGTCGAGCTCACCGGCGGCACGATGGGCGTGCAGGGGGTCCCGCACATCAACCTCTTCGGCTATGTGCTCGACACCTCCCGCAAGGTCTACTACCTCTATCTCGTCGTCGTCATTCTGCTCGCCTTCACCGCGTGGCGCATCGTCCATTCCAAATGGGGCCGCGTCTTCAAGGCGATCCGCGACAACGTCGAGGCGGTCGAGGCGTGCGGCATCGACATCGCCAAGCTCAAAATTCAGGCGTTCACCCTCGCGACCGTCTTCGGCTGCCTCGGCGGCGCGATGTACGCCTATCTGATGGGGTACATCAACCCCACCACCTTCACCACCGACCTGTCCGCCAACTATCTCATCATGATGATGCTCGGCGGCATCGGCTCGGTCGTCGGCAACATCCTGGGCGCCACGATGATCACCCTGCTGCCCGAGATGCTGCGCTTTTTGGGAACCAACTACTGGCTCTATTTCAGTATCATCGCCCTGCTCTTCGCGATCTTCCTGCCCAACGGGCTCGTCTCCCTCTTCACGAAGGAGAACCGGCTGGGGATGTTCTGGATGGCCAAAAAAGAAAAGACCGGAGGGCGCAGATGATGGAACCTGTCTTGAAGCTGGAACATGTCACCAAACGGTTTTCCGGGCTGGTCGCCGTCAACGACCTGTCGCTGGAAATGCCCAAAAACTGCATCCATTCCCTGATCGGCCCCAACGGCTCCGGAAAGACCACCACCGTCAACATGATCACCGGCGTGCTGCCGGTGAGCGACGGGACGATCTTCTACGGCGATACCCAGATCAGCGGCAAGCCGGTCTTCCAGATCGCCCGGCTCGGCATCGGGCGCACCTTCCAGAACCTCAAGCTCTTCAGCTCGATGAGCGTGCTCGAAAACCTCATGATCGGCGCGCACCAGATGACCAGGATCGGGCTCATCCAGTTTCTGGTCGACCTGCGCGGCGAAAAACGGGAGGAGAAGCTGCTCATCGAACGCGCCGAGGAGGTCCTGGAGGAGATCGGTATGGCCGACCTGCGGCATGAGAAGGTCAAGAACCTCGCCTACGGCAAGCAGAAGATGACCGAGCTCGGGCGCGCGCTCATGATGAAGCCCGACCTGCTCATCCTCGACGAGCCGGCCGCGGGGCTTAACCCCTCAGAACGCCGCGAGTTCGTCGATATTCTGCTCAAGACCCACGAGAAGGGGATCGACCTCTTCCTCATCGAGCACAACATGGACGTCGTCATGAACATCAGCACCAAGATCACCGTGCTCAACTTCGGCGCGAAGATCGCCGAGGGCAACCCCTATGAGATCCAGAACAACGACGAGGTGATCCGCGCTTATCTCGGCGACAAGTATAAGCCGGTGGACCTCCCGCCGGCGGTGGAGGGTTAGGCTTATGGCTATGCTGAAGGTAAACGGGATCAACGTCTTCTACGGCAACGTGCAGGCCCTCTTCGACGTGTCCATCGAGGTGGGGGACAACGAGATTGTCTCGATCATCGGCGCCAACGGCGCCGGCAAGACCACCCTGATGAAGACGATCATGGGCATCAACCGCCCCGCCAAGGGGGATATCACCTATAACGGCGAAATCATCAGTAACCTCAAGGCGCACCTCGTCGTCGGGCGCGGCATCGTCTACATCCCCGAGGGCCGCGAGGTCTTCCCGCAGATGAGCGTGCTCGAAAACCTCGAGATGGGCGCCTTCTGCAAGAAGTACTCCAAGGCCGAGCTCGACCGCCACGTCGAGGAGGTCTACGAGCTCTTCCCGCGCCTCAAGGAGCGCGCCAGGCAGCTCGCGGGGACCCTCTCGGGCGGCGAGCAGCAGATGCTCGCGATCGGCCGCGGCATGATGAGCGACCCCAGGCTGCTCATGTTCGACGAGCCGAGTCTCGGGCTCGCGCCCGTCATCGTCGACGAGATGTTCGACGCGATCGTCAAGATCAACCGCACCCGCAAGACCCCGGTGGTCATCGTCGAGCAGAACGCGTTCATGGCGATGTCCATCTCCGACCGCACCTACGTGCTCGAGGTCGGGCACATCGTGGGCAGCGGCCCGAGCCAGGAACTGCTGAACAGCCCCGACATCAAAAAGGCATACCTCGGCGGCTGACGGAAGAGAGAAGCTGGCCGCGGCGGGGCCCGCGCGGGCGCGCGGGCCGGCCGCCCGCGGCCGGCGGGGACCCCCGGGGGTTTGCCGCGGCCAAACGGGGGTTTGCCCCGTTGGGCGGGGCGCGCGGGCGGTGTGGCTGGGGCCGGGGGGGGGGGTGCTCCCCCCC
>ENA-UOIV01000605-UOIV01000605.1-human-gut-metagenome-genome-assembly--contig:-C59-NODE-605-length-37754-cov-32.400568_pt1 | contig 37754 bp, 29 predicted proteins | sample MGYA00242333_ERZ723880 | MGnify/ENA metagenome assembly ERZ723880 | reverse complement strand
GTGGCATCCGACCCGCAGGTTACCGATCTGGCGGTGACCTGTGATGGCCGCGTTTGGGCGGACCGCGGCAACGGCATGCGAGAAACAGTATTGCGTGTGCCGTTTCGCTCGCCGCAAGTAGTTCGAGAATACGCCGTCCAACTGTGCGCGCAGCTTGGGCGCAGACTGGATGATGCCTGCCCGATAGCGGACGCCGCCAGTCCAGACGGCATCCGCGTGCATGCGGTGATTGCCCCATTGGTGCCACAAGGTGCCGCAATCTCCATACGGTTCCCTGACAGGACCATGGCATCGTTGCGACATCTGAGCCAATTAGGTGTATTCCCGGCTGCTTGGCTGCCGATGTTCGTGGGATTGGTGCGCAGACATGCCACAGTGCTGATTACCGGCGGAACAGGCGTGGGCAAGACCACCTTGCTCAAGGCGCTGCTGGCGCAATGCGATGTGAACGAGCGCATCGTCACCGTAGAGGAAGTTCGTGAACTGGGGGAACTGGGGCGTGGCGATCATGTGTCGTTGGTAACGCGCGAGGCGAATGTGGAGGGCGTCGGAGCCATAAGTCTGACGGACTTGGTCAAAGCGACGTTGCGAATGCGCCCCGACCGCGTGGTGCTGGGCGAATGCCGTGGCGCGGAAATCGTCGACCTATTGCGCGCGTTCAATTCTGGTCATCACGGTGGCATGACCACTGTGCATGCGGACGGCGTGAACCGAGTACCGTCCAGGCTGATTTCGCTTGGATTACTCGCCGGAGTCAGTCCACAGGCGTTGGCCATGCTGGCGGCAGGCGCTTTCGACGCGGTGGTGCATTTGGAGCGAGTGAACGGACAGCGGCGTATCACGCAGATCGGCGAACTGCGTGTAGCACATGGTGAACTGGCAGGAACACCGCTGGCGGTATGGAATGGCTGCCATCCTCCTCGGTATGCCGCCGAATGGGGGCACTTCATTGAACGATGGGGCATCGTTCCCGGGCCGAGTGGTGGTGGGTGATGATGTGGTGTGCTGTTCTGGTGGCGCTCGCCGTGCTGATATGGCCGGGGAACAAGTCCGGGAGGCTGTATCGGCTGGCTTACCGCGGGCGTGCGGTCGATTCCGCAGCCATAAACGAACCTCGATATGCCGGCTCACCTCGCGTGGGCGTTGCGCAGGTGATTACGTCCGCCATCGCGCGATTGCGAGGTGGCGGCACATTGGTTGAAGCATTCGAGGAACAATCCAGCAGACGCTTCGCCACTCAGCGCATTACTGTGGAACGGCTCATAACGGTGTTCGAACAGCGGCGTCTGCCCGACGAATCACCAGCGCAGGTACTTGAAGCTGCACGCGGGGTCACCGCCGCAGCGGTTTTGAGCGATGAGCTCGGTTGCCAAGCAGTGCCATGTCTGGAAGCGGTATTGACTGCTTACCGGCAGATGAGGCTGATGCAGAACCTGCGATCGCAAGCATGTGCCGTTCCTAAAGCCACTGTGGGGCTGCTGAGCGCGCTTCCGGCCGTCACTGTGGCATTGGGCGAGCTTCTGGGAGCTAGACCATTGGCGTTCTTGCTTGGATCGCCACGCGGTGTGGTCTGCTTGGTATTAGGGGGATGTTGTTATGCTGCCGGCTTGGCATGGATGCGGGCATTGTTGAAAGGCAGCGGATTATGAGTACGGTGTGGGTACACGCCGCGGCAGGCTGTGCGGCGATCGCTAGTTGGCTGTATAAGGCTCCGTCTCGTCATGACAGCCGCTTGCCGGGCGAGGAACCGGCCGTAGCGCATGATTGCGGGTCGTCATGGACCATACTCATATTGCGTATGTCGCAGGTGTCCTTGCGTCAGGGCTCCTCGATTCCCCGGGCGCTTGACATGGTGGGCAAAGCCGTCGGCGGCGACTGCGGCGCTCGCATGAGCGAGGTCGGGAGATCCCTGACCAGAGGGGTTCCCTGGGCTGATGCGTGGCATGCCGCTATGGCTGTTCAGCATGAGGGTGCGCCAGCTGATAGTTCATCCGGAAAACGTACCAGCAGAACGCAACGAGATCTTGGCCTGCTGCAATCGGCTTTGGAATCGTCATGGACGCATGGCGATATGCCTGGCGTGCGCCTCGAATCCGCCATTGAACAGCTGGACCGTGACGAGCGTGCCGCCATCGAACGGAATGCCGCGAAGCTGTCGGTAAAGCTACTGATGCCTACAGGGCTATGTTTTCTGCCGGCATTCGTGCTGGTAGGAGTCATTCCGGCGATTGCGTCCTTCATGATGTGAATATAGGCGTGAACTGAGTGCGCTTAGGGTGAATCTTGTTGTATCGCTCGGTATTGCACTTGGCTGCGTTTGGTTATCCACATTGGTGGTGGACGACACGTCGGGGTGTGGATAACTCGGCAAGCTAGAACCACATACCCCGTTTTCCCTGGTGCATGAAGCGTTGATAGTCCACAGTGGTATGCACCCCGCGTCAACCCGGCGCGGGGGCCAACCACTCACACACGCATGGGGAAGGTGCGAAGCCACTGCGCAGCTTCCCCTCCTTACCGAAAGGAACGCCAATGAATACCCCTATCCCCGTCATCGTCGACGGGCAGGCCGGCATCTTTGCGCACAGCAAGGCTCGTGTGGCCACGCTGAACGCCAAGGCGAAAGAACGGCTATGCCTCATGGACGCACGCATTCGCACCATCATGGCTGAGCCCGAAGAAGGCGCGGCCACTGCGGAATACGCAGTCGTACTCGTTGCGGCTACAGGCTTTGCGGCGGTGCTGGTCGCCATCCTGAAGTCGGATGCCATCAAGACGTTGCTGACCAACATCATCAAACAGGCTCTGAAAGTCGGGTGACAGCCATGAAGACCATGACATGCCGGTGGCGGCTCGCCAGACTGCCGCCAGACCTATGCACGGGATCAGCCACCGCCGAATTCGCAATCGTATTGCCCAGCATTATCGCCATCGCCGGGCTGATATTGGCAATAGGACGTGTGGTCATCGTTTCCATGGACTGTCAAAGTGCCGCGGCAGCGGCTGCACGCGAGTTTGTGGTTACCGGTGACGAATCATCCGCGCGCAGCATAGCTGCGGACGTTGCCGGGGGAGAGCCCCACGTCAGCATTGCCCACGACGGCCAATCGACGAGTGTGACGGTCGAATGTTCGGTATTGCCCGGTCCGCTGGATGTAACTCCAACGCGGGTTACCGGCAACGCTACGGCGATAAGCCAATAACGGTCGGCTGGCTGGGCGGCCGCAACAGAAAGGAACTGCGGTGCAGGGAATGCGTTATGAGGAGGGATCGGGCACGATGGCCGGAGCCATGCTGGTTATGGTGGTGGGCATTGCGCTCGCGGTGGCGGCAAGTGTGGGCAACCTCATGATCTGCCAGAACCGAGCGCGTTCCCTCGCCGACCTTATCGCCTTTGACGCCGCGTATGCGCTGTGGCATGCGGATATCGGTGATCCATGTGCGCTCGCCGCCAACATGGCTGAAGCGAATGGTGTAGTTTTAGGCTCCTGCTCCGTGCGGGATGAAGACGTGTTGGTAACCATCAAGGTGGAAACCATGGTCCTGGTGGCATCATCCGTGGAGCGGATGGCTCGGGCCGGACCGGTGAGTTGTACGGAAGGAGACAATTATCACAATAATGGACCGTAAAGCACCGATACTCTGGCGGGCTTCTGGGCCTTTGGCTAAGGTGAGAGCATGAGCGAGAGTGAACGCAACGAGCGCCGTCGCGTGGTGGCCATGGTGGGCAACCCCACTTCCGATAAAGGCCGTGGCGCTAAGGTGGACGCGCAGGTATTGGGTCTGCTGGAGGAAGCCGGCCGTGCCCATAACTTCGACGTCATCGACATCACCGGCACGAGTTTCGACGATTCCCTGAACCAGGCGCGTGAACGCGCGCACGAGTACGACTATCTCGTAGTGGTCGGTGGCGACGGCATGATCGCACTTGGAGCGAACGCCGTGGGCTGCAGTGGCAAGCCGTTGGGCATCGTGGCCACGGGGTCGGGCAACGATTTCGCACGAGGACTGAAGCTGCCGGTCAACCGTATCGAAACCGCAGTGGAAGGTATCGTCGGTGCTATCGTGCGCGGATCACACATCGATGTGGACATGGGACGCGTGACCTCTTTGGACGGCGGCTATGCCGTGGATCCCTCCACTGGCGAGGAGTACGAGTACCAGGAGAGCAAGTCCGCCGAGCATCCGATTGACCGGTACTATGCGGGCATGCTGTCCTGTGGTCTTGACGCGAGCATCAACGACCGTGCGAATCATTCGCATCTGCCGACCGGCACCATGCGCTACTTTGCGGCGGTGCTGGTGGAGCTGACGCATATGAAGCGTTATGGTTACCACATCAAAGCCACATTGGCGGACGGGACCACGGATGAACGAGACATCATCACACCATTGCTGACGATTGCGAATTCGAGGCATATCGGTGGCGGCATTGAGGTCTCGCCGTACTCCTGCTTCTCCGATGGATTGTTGGACCTGGTGTGGATGGACCACGTGCCGAACTTCGGCGAATGCGCGGTGGCCATTTCGAATGCCTATAACGGCAAGCTACTTGCTTCAAAGGTGTTCGGCTGGAAACGTATCCGTGAAATCGAAGTCACGCGGGCAACGGAAGGAGACGAGCCGCCGGTGCTGATGGCGGACGGCGAATATATCGGGCATTTGCCATTTAGGGTAGTGGCCGAGGACTGCGCGTTGCGCGTGCTAGTGCCGCCGGCCGTAGCCGCCCGTGAGGTGGATTCCCGACAGGAAGTGCTCAACGCCATTGCCCGAGATGGTCGCGATCCCGTGACCGGCCAGTTCGCGTGACCCGATTATATTGGCTCCCCTCATTAGGCTGAGCCGTAAAGCAAACAGCCCAGTGGGCTGTTTGTAGGCGAGGGTTCGACGATAGTCGAACCAGAAGAAAGTCAGCCGTAGGCTGTCCGCAATTGCGGACGAGCTGGCCGCGAAGCGGACTGAGGGGAGTGCGGGAGAGCGGTACCAGAGCCAATGGCCGTCAGACCTCAGACGACATAGCTTTCGATATGCAGCGTCTGCGCCATGACCTCTTTGATGGTTCGGTCGCTGATGTTCGGATGCGAGCGAATCAGCGAGATAAGCCCCACAATCAGTGTGAAGAACGTCTCATGGACGTTGGTGATTGGCAGGCCATGCATCTGCTCGAAATCACGTACGGTGGTCTGGGCAATGTAGTCGGCAATACGGTCCGCCGCGCGGTCAATGAACTTGATATACAGTTCGGCGTTGCCGTCTTGGATCATACGGTTTGAGAAGGGGCTCTCGTCGGCGATCAGGGAGCGGAGCACATGCACGATGTCGTCTAATGCCTTGTTCACGTTGCCTGTTTCGCGCGCTTGGTTCCACTGCTTCAACGTGGTGAGGATTTCGTCGATGACGTTATCGAGTACTGCGTCAGCTACGGCTTCCTTGTCTTCGAAGTAGTGGTAGAACAGCGAACGCGTCATACCGACTTCGCTTGCGATGTCGGAAACGGTGATTTTGGAGAAGCCTTTTTCCAGACACACCTTGCGCGCGGCTTGCACGATGGCGTCGCGCCGGGCATCGCCGCGGGTGGGGCGTTTCTCGTCGAGGATATCGCTCATGGGTGCCTCCTGACCACAACCGTTATTGACACTATGTTAATACAAAGAAAGCGGTTAATAACAATAAAAATGCGGTAACCGTTGTCAGGTGAATGTCGTTGGAATATAAAGAGTTTTCCGATTCGGCAACTATGAGCCCGGTTTATCTTGACTTTTTATCGGTTAATTCTGAGGGCAAAGGTAGGTTAGTAGCTATGGCACTTGCACTGTATCGTCGCTATCGTCCGGACACCTTCGAAGGGGTCATCGGCCAGGACCAAGTCACGGTCCCGCTGATGCGCGCCTTGGACGAGGGCAAGCTCACACATGCCTATCTGTTCTCAGGGCCGCGAGGCTGCGGCAAAACCAGCTCCGCGCGTATCCTGGCCCGTTGCGTCAACTGTGCCAAAGGGCCGACTTCCCACCCCTGCGGCGAATGCGAAAGCTGCAAGGACCTGGCCACCGGCGGTCCGGGTTCCATCGACGTGGTCGAAATCGATGCGGCCTCGCACAACGGTGTGGATGATGCTCGAGAATTGCGAGAACGCGCTGGGTTCGCCCCTGCGCGCGACCGCTATAAGATTTTCATTCTCGATGAGGCCCACATGGTCACGCAGCAGGGCTTCAATGCGCTGCTTAAAATCGTTGAAGAGCCGCCTGAACATGTGATGTTCATCTTCGCCACCACCGAACCAGACAAGGTGATCGGCACCATCCGTTCGCGCACCCACCACTATCCGTTCCGTCTGGTGCCGCAGGAAGTCATGGGTCCCTACCTGGAGACGATCTGCGACAAGGAAGGCATCAAGCCCGAGCCCGGTGTGCTGAAACTGGCGATGCGCGCCGGTGGCGGCTCCATGCGAGATACCCTGTCCGTGCTTGACCAGCTGATGGTTGGTTCGGTCGAAGGCGTTATCACCCATGATGCCGCTGTAGCCCTGCTCGGCTTCACGCCGGAGGCACTGATCGGTGAGGCCGTGGATGCGGTAATCGATCACAACGGCGAAGCCCTGTACGGCGTTATCCAGAAAGTCGTGGTCGGCGGATTCGATCCGAGACGATTCGTCGAAGACCTACTGGCTCGTGTGCGTGATCTGCTGGTGCTTACGTTGGCCGGGGACCGTGCGGAATCCGTGCTGTCCGACACGGCTGAGGCCGAGGATATGGACGATCTGCACCGCCAAGCCAAGGCGCTGGGACTGGGCGCACTGACCGCAATGGCAGACATCATCAACACTACGTTGGGTGCCATGACCGGAGCCATTTCTCCGCGTATGCGCTTGGAACTGCTGGCCGCGCGATTGTTGGCCGGCAGTGAATCAGGCTTTGCAACAGCCGCTCCCGCGCCAGCTTCTTCTGGTATGCCGCCTGCGGCTGCTTCTTCGACTTCGACTACGCCAGCCGCTTCCGGTACGGGTGCCAGTGGTTTTGCCGGCGCATCGCGAGGCGGGTTTGCCGGAGCCTCACATGGCGGATTCTCCGGTGCTGCACGCAACCAGCAAGCAGCCGCGCCTCAGAGCACCGCTTCCCATGAATCCGTTGGAGGCAATGGCCCTGTCAACGGCCCGGTCAGCGACCGACCCGCGGGCTCTCTGTCTGTGCAACCTGCTGTAGCAACTGCTGCTGCCGGTGCCGCTCCTGCCGCCAATGCCGGGTGGGGCGCGCCCGCCGCGTCGCCGGCCGTCCCGGCTCAACCGGTGACCTCGCCTGCGGCATCGGATAATCGGTCCATCGACGAGAAGTGGGATGCAGCCGTCGCCGCTTTGCCGGAAACCATTCGTGAATATGTGTCACGAGACAAGGTGCCGACCGTAAAATTCGGCCCCAACCGTAAGGGTCTGCCTTGCTTGTCGATGACGTTCGACAAGTCGCTGAGCCAGCACGCTTTCGCCTTGGCCGTGGATAACAGCGGTAAGAAGGCGGCGGCCGTGGTGATGGATGCCGTGCGCAACGAGTTCGGCGCCAATGCGGTTATTGCACCTTCTGCGGTCGCGGCGAATGGCGAGCGAGTCGAATCCGTCAAACGTATGAGCCCGGAGCAATTGGCCAAGGTCAAGCAGCAGATTGCCATGGCCAAGGCTGGATTGGCCGCGTCGAGTTTGGGCGCGAGCCTGGGCATTCATATGGGGAGCGAGACGAAAGCTCCGAAGCCGACTGCAACAGGCCAAGCCGAGGACGCAGACGACAGCCATCGAGCCGGACAATCCAGTGCATCCACGGCAGCGAAGAACTGGAGTGACGATGACCCTTGGGCCAAGCCGGCCGTAAGCAACGCTTCGCCGCAATCTGCAGACGGGTTCGCGCCTAACGAGCCCGCTGCTACGCCTGCGCCCGAAGAGCATCACAAGAAGCATGTTGCGGTTCCGGACATCAGTGACGGTGTTGATCCGTGGGCCGCTCCGGCTGCTCCTGTTGCACCCACTGCGTCCGTTGCGTCCGCTGGACCCACTGGACAGTCCACTGGGCAGCCAGCCACCGCATCTTCCGTTACGGCAGTTGCCGGCGCGAGCGACGATCCATGGAATCAGACGCAGTCTCAGGCCGCGGTCTCACCGGCGTCGCAACCGGCCGAAGCCGACCCGTGGAACCAGCCATATCAGCAGTCTCCTCACGATGATCCGTGGAATCAACCGCAGGGGAACCATGCTCAGGCGGCTCCGCAGCCAGGAGACGACCCGTGGAATCAGCCTCAGTCCCAGACTCCGGCTTCTTCGGTTCCTCAGACAGTGTCGGGCAATATGTCGGGCGATGACCCGTGGAACCAGCCCCAATCGGTTCCGCAGCCGGCTGCCGGCGATGACCCGTGGAATCAACCGCAGGCAGTTCCACAATCGGCTCCGCAGGCCACCCCGCACGGTGACCCGTGGAATCAACCGCAACCCGCACAGCCGACCCCGAATGCCGACCCGTGGAATAGCCAGCCCCAGCCCCAGCCGAAACCACAACCGCAAGTCGCGGCCGAGGATGACGAATACTCGATGAGCGACCAGTCGCTCGGCGAGGCGACGGCCATGAATCTCGACGATCTGAAAAAGCTATTCGAGGTCAAAAAAGTCGAGCAATTCGCGGCAGATGATCCGAAGAACCCCAAGAACATCCAGCCTGCCAAGAAGCACTCGGGTGAATAATGAGGACGAATAACGAGGAATACCCATGGCACTTGCTTATGACGGCGCAATACAACGACTGATTGACGCTTTCGGGCGGCTGCCCGGCATCGGGCCGAAGGGCGCGCAGCGTATCGCCTTCTACATGCTGTCCGCGCCCGAAGATGAAGCGCGCGATTTGGCCGAGGCCATCGAAGAGGTCAAGGCCAAGATCCGCTTCTGTGATATTTGCGGCAACGTGTGCGAATCCAGCCCCTGCCCGGTATGCGCCGACCCGAGACGCGACCGTTCGGTGATCTGCGTGGTCGAAGAGCCCAAGGATGTGATGAGCATCGAGCGCACGCGCGAATACCACGGCCTATACCATGTGCTCGGCGGCGCAATCAACCCAATGGCCAACGTTGGCCCTGCCGACCTGCGTATTCCCGGTCTGCTCAAACGCTTAGAAGGCGATGAGGTCAAGGAAGTGATTATGGCGCTCGACCCGAATATTGAAGGCGAGGCCACCACCAGCTACTTGACCCAGCTATTGCGACCCGTAGGTGTCAAGGTCACCCGACTTGCCAGCGGCCTGCCGGTGGGCTCCGACTTGGAGTATGCCGACGAAATCACGCTGGGCAGGGCACTGGCCGGTCGGCGCGAGGCCTAAGCCAGCGTATCATTGGCGCTTTCGCCCTTGCGGCGCATCCACGGCCAGAATGCGCCGTGGCGGATGATGCGCGCGGCCTTGTGGCGTCGTGCCAACCAGATAATGAACAGTCCTGCCGCCAGTATGCCTAGACCAACACCAAGGGCGATATTGCGCGCGTCAAGCACGTCATTCGGCTCGGGGGCCGGCATCGGAATCGCCACGCGGTGCCCGGAGATAAGCAGTCGGTGCGTGTTCACACCGTATGGCGTACAGGTCATCAAAGTGACGCGATCCTCACCCGGCACGATCTTGAGCTTCGACGTGTCATCCGGCAAAATCACCGAAATGCGGTCCACTTTGTAGCCCAAAGTTTCGCCCATGACTTCGATGTAGAAGAAGTCGCCCTCTTTCACCTCGTCCAAACGGGTGAACATCAGCGCTTCAACCAACCCGCGGTGCCCGGTAATGACCGAATGGGTGGATTTACCTCCCACCGGCAGCGACGTGCCGTACAAGTGGCCGGCACCAGAAGCCAGTGCTTCCTCGGAAGTGCCATGATAAATCGGCAGATTGATGGACTGCTTGGGCACCTTGATTGTGCCCATCACGCCGTTGCCGGTATTAAGCAGTGACTGGTATTCCTTGTCTTTCTTTGAGGCGGAATCCTCGCCGCTGGCTTGGGATCCTCCTTGGGCGGCGGCGAACGGATCGACGGCTTCACCCAAGATAGGCTGGCCGGATTCAGCGAGCTTCTTGTTGTATGCGCGGGCCGCCGTGAGCTTGTCTTCCGCCTGCGGGTAAGGCCAGCCAGCTACTTCTTTGGCCGTGGTGGCTGTGGTGGCGGCCAAGTTGCGGTCGGACTCGAATTGCAACGCTAGCGGGAAGCAGGCCACGGCGATTGCGGCGATCAGCAGCACAATGGTGATGATGCGCATCGCCCACAGGTTGCGTTGCAGGCGTCGGCGCTCGGCCACGAGATCGCTGATATCGATGACTTCGTCAAATGGAGTTGGAACGAATGCTGTGGGCTCGGGGCGCGCTGAGGAAACGTTGTCATTTGCAGATGCGTCATCCGGCATGACCGCGTTGTTTTCCCGCATTTTCTGTGAGGCACGCTTACTCGTCGAACGTCGATGCAGCAATGCCATAGTCGCCTGTTCCTCCGTTTGATCTGCTCATGATTTGCTTATACAAGACGGCCGGGTCCGTCTTAGTCGTGCATGGCATAGGTGCTGCCGCAAATGGCAACGCCGCACGTGCCACACTGCGAAACGTTACTCCGCACCAAGCCTTTCATGCAACATGCCGACGGGGCCATATAGGGGCAATGTAGGGGGCATAAGAAGTCTGAAAATGCGATACGAACAACGTTGCTACGGCTGTCAGTGATGCGGCTTACTTCGGACAAGCCGTTGAGATGCAAGGGGATGCAAAGGATTGCAAAGTATGGCAACATGATAAGTCGCAGCGTCGGCGATATTTGGCAGAGCTTTCAAATAGGGGGGTATGAATGCATAAAGAGGGAATATGTTACCTCGATAAAAGAGGCGCTATTGCTGTTTTCGTGGATGTCGGTTCGTCGTCGAGCCGTTGGTTTCGTAGGCGTGAGGGGCGTTCCCGCGTATTCTGTTTTCCGACCAAAGAAATGAATCACGAAGAACGCCTGAGCAAAAGCTCATTCGCCGGATTGCCGAACGTCAAAGGCGCGGTTGCAGAGGATGCGCGGATCACGGATTCGCCGCTGCGTTCCGAATTGGCTAGTGTGATCAGAGAAAAGATGGCACTGTCTGGGCATCTCTCTTTTTAGGTCAAGGAAAAGGGTCTGGCGATAGGCGGTGATGACGCCCATCGTGTTGGTGGCACTGTTGCTGCAAAAAGGAAAAGTCTAGTTCGTAATCTAGTGTCCAACTTCCCTAATAGGAATGGTCCAACTTCCACAACGAAAATAGTCCAACTTCCACAATTAGAATGGTCCAACTTCCGCAATAGAGTGATTTATAGGTTGATGTTTCGACGGTTTGCGGGAGGGCACATATGGCAGTGGAGAGCTCGGAGATTCAACGTGGCGAGTACCTTCCTCGAGTGGCTGATGGGTTGCTGACTCAGGCATTGCAGTCTTCTGGTGCCGTTCAGATTAAAGGTCCAAAATGGTGTGGCAAGACTGCAACGGCAGAAAGGCAGTCGGCGAGTCAGGTCTTCATGCAGGACCCGGATCGCAGTGCTACGCTGTTGGCCTTGGCTGATACAAAGCCTTCTCTCATCCTGCGAGGTGAGGAGCCGAGACTCATTGATGAATGGCAGATGGCCCCGCAATTGTGGGACGCGGTGCGTTTCGCCATCGATCGAGGGCGCGGTCGTGGCCGATTCATCCTAACTGGATCGGCGACTCCTCAACAGGAACCAGCTCATTCCGGAGTGGGAAGAATTGCCCGATTAACCATGCGTACCATGTCCTTATTTGAATCGCAGGAATCGACGGGCGTTGTTTCGTTGGGAGAGTTGTTCGATGGCAACCATGATGTTTCGGGTTTCTCCGATTTCGATATTGAAAACACCGCGTTTGCGCTATGCCGCGGTGGCTGGCCTGAAGCAGTAGTCGAATCTCGAGTAAATGTTGCCTTGCGCATGGCCGCGGATTATGTCGAAGAACTACTTGATTCTGACATCAATCGTATGGATGGTATAAAGCGCAATAAAACTTGGATGCGTCTGATTATGCGCTCGTATGCGCGCAATATTTCTTCTCAGGCGTCGCAATCCACTATCGCGGCGGATATGCAGGGTGAACCGCCTTCGGAAGGTACACTCTCCGATTATTTAGATGCATTGTCGCGAGCTTGCGTAACTGAAGATCTTCCAGCTTGGAACCCTCGTTTACGTTCTAAGACTGCAGTGAGAACGAGCCCAACCAGACACTTCAGCGACCCGTCGATAGCTTGTGCGGTACTGCACGCGACCCCGGAGAAACTCCTTAATGATTTCGAGACCTTTGGCTTGCTGTTTGAGTCCATGTGTATTCGCGATCTGCGTGTGTATGCTGATGCGCTTGGCGGAGATGTGTTCCATTATCGGGATAAGACGGGATTGGAATCTGATGCGGTCATTGGCCTGCATGATGGACGATGGGCTCTCATTGAGGTCAAGCTCGGAGAAAAGCAGGTTGATATTGCGGCGGCCCATTTGAAAAAGTTGGCTGACAGAATTGATCAAGATCACGAAGGCCGTCCGTCATTCTTGATGGTGCTGACCGCTACGGCTGCCGCTTATCGCCGGGATGATGGGGTATTGGTAGTGCCGTTGGCCACGCTTGCTCCGTGAGCTCGTATCGTGCGTTTGACCCATCGTTCCCAACACAAAAGGAAAAGGCCCGGGCTGCGGGACCGGGCCTTGAAAAGGAGAGAGGAAGAAGAAGGTATTCAGTTATGGGGTCTGCGGAAACCTCGCCGGTTTGCTTTCGTTTGCCGGTAATTGATAGTTAACCGCTCGAATCTCAAAGGATGGATGCGGCTGCCTCAAAGAACCACCGGTGAAAACTTGAATATTTGCTGAACAACGTAGGCCATGCCCGTGTCCACATGTCGGCGCGGGGTCGCGGGGTGAACGCGGCAACCTTTATAATCGTTGCGTTTGCGTAGAATATTGAGCAAACTCCCCCTAAGAGAAGAACAAAGGACAGCAGTGGCTCTCATCGTGCAGAAGTACGGCGGTTCGTCGGTCGCCGATACCGAATCGATCAAACGTGTGGCCAAGCGCGTTGTTGAGACGGAAAAGAAGGGCAACAAGGTGGCCGTGGTGGTCTCCGCCATGGGCGACACCACCGATGACCTTATCGATCAGGCGCTGAGCATCGACTCCAACCCGCCCGAGCGCGAGATGGACATGCTGATGACCGCAGGCGAGCGAATTTCCATGAGCCTGCTGGCCATGGCCATTCACGCCGAAGGCAGCCGTGCCCACTCCTTCACCGGTCAGCAGGCCGGCTTCTTCACCGACGCCCGTTACGGCGCGGCCCACATCAAGGCCGTGAGACCGGACCGCGTGAAGAACGCGCTCTCATTGGGAGACATCGCCATCGTTGCCGGCTTCCAGGGCATCAACGCCAAGGGTGACGCCACCACGCTCGGCCGCGGTGGTTCGGATACCTCCGCAGTGGCGCTTGCCGTGGCGCTCGGTGCCGATATCTGCGAGATCTACACTGACGTGGACGGCATCTTCACCGCCGACCCGCGTATCGTGCCTTCCGCCCGCCGCATTCCGTCCATCGATTACGAGTCCATTCTGGAGATGGCGTCCTGCGGCTCCAAGGTGCTGGCACTGCGCTGTGTGGAATACGCTCAGCGTTTCAACATGCCGCTGCACGTGCGTTCCTCGTTCTCCCGTCGCCCCGGCACATTGGTGGTGCCCGACGGCATTGACCCGCGTACGCTGCCGAACCTCGACTGAGCGCGGCTACAGCGAACGATAATCGTAAGTAATTTCAAGCAAGACAAGGCAAGACATGACTGAAGAAGAAGCGAAATCCATGGGCGACCTGTTCCCTGACCTGGGCCCCGAGGCACCGGTGATTTCCGGCATTGCCCACGATCGTTCCGAGGCGCTGGCCACCGTGCGTGGCGTGCCGAACGAGCCGGGTATGGCCGCCAAGGTGTTCACCGAGCTGGCCGCCGCCGGCGTGAACGTGGACATGATCGTGCAGGCCGGCGCATCCGTCGGCACTGCGGACATCTCCTTCACCGTGCCCGAATCGGCCGTCAAGCAGGTTCAGAACACACTGCTCGACAAGCAGGAAGTGCTGGGCTACCACTCCTTCGATGTGGACACCAACGTAGGCAAGGTGGCCGTGGTGGGCGTTGGCATGAAGACCCATGCCGGTCTGGCCGCCAAGTTCTTCCAGGCCCTGAGCGATGAGGGCATCAACGTGCTGATGATTTCTACCTCCGAGATTCGTATCGCCGCGCTCGTGCCGCTCGATCAGCTCAACGACGCCGTCAAGGCGCTGCACACCGCATACGGTCTCGATGCCGATCAAATCGAAGCCGTGGTGTACGGCGGTACTGGCCGCTGAGCCACTGAGCCGCGTTTTTGCGGTATATACGACGAAAGCCCTCCTTGCGGAGGGCTTTCTCAGTTTCGGACTCAGTTTCAACTACTTCTTGGTGATGTAGCCGAGAGCCTTGAGCATTTCGGCGCATTCAAGGGCACCGCCGGCTGCACCACGCAGGGTGTTGTGGGCCAGACCCACGAACTTCCAATCGAAGATGGAATCCTCACGCAGACGGCCGATGGAAACGCCCATGCCACCCTCGTAGTCCACGTCGAGCTTGACCTGCGGGCGGTCATCCTCGGTGAGGTACTGGATGAAGTGCTTCGGTGCGTGCGGCAGCTCCAGCTCGGAAGCCTTGGACGTGTAGTTCACCAGACGGTCGATGAGCTCTTCCTTGGTGGCCTTCTTGCCGAAGTTCAGGAACACGGTGGCGGTGTGGCCGTTGAGCACGGGCACGCGGATGCACTGGGAAGTGATCTTGAGGTCGCCGTCGAACGGCACGATCTCGCCCTTGGCGGCGTCCACATGGCCGAACACCTTGAGCGGTTCCTTCTCAGACTTTGCTTCCTCACCGGAGATGAACGGGATGATGTTGCCCACCATCTCGGGCCAGTCCTTGAAGGTCTTGCCCGCGCCGGAAATCGCCTGGTAGGTGCTCACAACCACCTCGCGCGGCTCGAATTCCTTCCACGCGGCCAGCGCCGGCGTGTAGGCCTGAATCGAGCAGTTCGGCTTGACGGCGATAAAACCACGAGTGGTGCCCAGGCGCTTGCGCTGGTGCTCGATCACCTCGAAGTGCTCCGGGTTGATCTCCGGCACCACCATCGGCACGTCCGGGGTCCAGCGGTGGGCGCTGTTGTTGGAGACCACCGGGGTCTCGGTCTTGGCATAACGCTCTTCAATGGCGCGAATCTGGTCCTTCGGCATGTTTACCGCAGAGAACATGAAATCAACGCCAGAGGCCACGGACTCGGCATCGTCGCCATCGACGACCACCATGTTCTTGACATATTCGGGCATCGGGGTTTCCATCTTCCAACGGTCGCCGACAGCCTCGGCATACGTCTTGCCGGCGCTGTGCGCGGAAGCGGCAAGCGTGACCACCTCGAACCACGGGTGATTCTCAAGCAGCGTGATAAAACGCTGACCGACCATACCGGTGGCACCAAGGATGCCGACCTTCAATTTTTCGGACATGATGACCTCTATGACCTCTGGGTTTCGATGGATTACTTACGTCGGACGGCCGTCATGCGGGTGGCCGTAAAACAATGCAATTGTACGAAACACGCGGAACAACGGCAGTGGTCTTCCCAGATGGTGGCTGCCCAATGAAGCGAAGGCGATGTTCTACACTGGTAGCCATGTCTATCGCATCAGTAGAGGCCCAAAAACAGCTCGACCGTATCGTGGCTCTCGGCTACCCGGATGTGGCGGATATTTCCGCCGCCGCATTCCGCTCGCTGGCCCGACCTCTGATCGGGGCGCTCGAGCATTCCGATTTGGGATCGAACATCCTGCTGGTGCCCACGCGTGAACTGGTTTCGCCTGAGTCGCTGATTGCACGAACCTCCATCAATCGCATGGCAGGCTTCACCACCATGCCGCCGCGTGACATCGCCAGCTTCCTGCCTCAAGACGGCTTCATGCCGCCGGAAGGCCCGTTCTATCTGGTCGTCAATCCGCACACCGGCACGTGCTATGTCAATCGCGAGCCGGATGTGGCCCGCAAACTTATTGACTCCGATGAGCGCCTGCCGCTCACCCTCGAGGAAGGCTTGGCCATCGCCACCCAGCACCCGGAGTGGCTGCTGGAAAAGAACGGCTTCAATCTGCTCGGCTCACGCTCCGCAGACGGACGCGTGCCGAGCATCTGGATGAGCCAGAACGCACCGCGACTGGGAGCCGTCTGGCCCAATTCCCGCCATACTTGGCTGGGCAACGCGTATTGCACGGCCCGTCGCGGGGTGAGTCTGTTCCGTTAAAGCGATTCTCCTCAAAAGACAAGGTCGGCAAGGTGGATGGCGACCGCCCGTTGTCGGCGCATGGGGAACCGTAATGAAAGTCAATAAGGATGGCACCTTCTCCGGCTCCTACCACGACTCGGATATGGGAGCCACGGGAGACGGCTATCTCATAGGAAACGACGTCGATACGCTGAACGGCAAAGCATTGCTCAACGTGACGAGCGGAGCGGATAAGGGATACACGTTCTACGATTTCTCGTAGTGATTCAGCTGCCGTGCGGAGCGGCGGGGAACGTGAAGGACCGGCGCGTATGCTGTGCGAAACAGCATTACGTCCCTAGACTGGTGAGGCATGACGAACCTGCGATTCCGCGAAGACGGCAGCTTCCGCGTGCTGCAGATGGCCGACATCCAAGACGGCCCCAACGTACTCCCCGATACCATCCGCCTTATCCGTGAGGCCATTCGCAAAGCCGACCCGGATCTGGTGGTGTTCACCGGCGACCAGATTCGCGGTTACGATCCTGCCTACATCGACACTTTCCTGCGCCGCCGTGGCGAGGAACCGGGCGCTCGCGTGCGTGCGGTCACCGAAGTCGAGGCCAAGCTGCGCGGAATCAAGCGGCGGGCCAGAAACCGCGTGAACAATCGTCTGCTGGCCATGAAGTCTGACGGCAGCAATCCCGACGTCCAACAAACCGCGTCCACCGCGTCCACCACGTCCACGCTGGTCTACTCCACAACATCCGATCCACAGGATGTGCCGACGACTTTGGACGAGCTCATGGACGAGACCCGTGACAAAGTCCGCCGCACGTTTGCCGGCTTCCTTGGCCCGGTCATCGAAGCGGAAGTGCCGTTCGCTGCCACCTACGGCAATCACGATTTCCAGTGCGGTATCCTGGCCGACGAGCAGGACGGCATCTACCGCGAATTCCCCGGCTGCCTGAACCCAGTCGACAGCCTTGAGCCAGGCACTTTTGCCCTGCCCATTGAGGCTTCCGACGGATCCGGGCGCGTAGCTATGTCCGTCATGATGGTGAATTCCGGCGATTACGCCGGCAAGCCCGAAGAGAACGACACCCAATACCCGGCCTATGTGGTCAATCCGCGTGGTCTTGATTTGGCTGATTCCGATGGGTATGGCACGCCAAGCCCCGAGGCGATCGATTGGCTGGGAGCCGTACAGTCCGAACTTGGCGAACGCAACGGCGACGGTAAGCCGGTGCCTGCCATCGCCTTCCAGCACATTCCGCCGCAGGAATTCTACGATTGCCTCAAAGAGGTTCCCGCATGGACGCCGAACGCGGTGGAAGGCGCACGTACCCACGCCGGCCATTGCTACGTGCTCAACCATGAGATTTGCCGGCCGGGATCGCGGCTGGGTGAGGCGATTGGCTGTGCGGACGAGAACGTCGGTGAAGTGGACGCCTTGCGTGAGGCAGGCGGCTACTTCGCGCTGTTCTGCGGTCACGATCACAAGAACGCCTTCGTGGGCCACGCGCATGGCATTGATTTGGGCTACGCGCCTACCTGCGGATTCGAATGCTATGGTCCCAAGTCGCGCTATCGCGGCATCCGCCTGTTCGAATTCCATGAAAGCAACCCGGCCGGCTACGTGACCCGCATGCTCACCTGGGGTGATCTGGTGGGCCGATACTCCAGCAACGAGGTGCGCGTCTGGTTCGAGGACCACTGCGTGACCGGTGCCATCAGCATGCGTAACGAATTGCGCCGCCCGCAGGTATTCGCAGTGCTGTCCGGTGCCATGAGCCTCGGTTTTATGGCCGTCATCCGCTCGTTGGTGAAGAAGCGGTGACGACCATAAAACCGGTCAATACATCAATTCTGCTGATACGGCCTGAATGCGGAATAGGTGGCATCCTCGTCGTATAGCAGGTTATCGGGCTCTTCCGATTTTGGCGTGTAGGGGCATGTGTCAGAGGTGGGTTTGGATGGCGTGTCTGAAGCCGCCGGCGTGCAGCAGGCTTCTGGTGATGTAGTTGTCGAGGTTTGCGGAATCCCAGGGCTATGCCCCTGAGGGTCTCGAGCCTTCCGTTGATGGCCTCGGTGGGCCCGTTCGCGCTGTGCTCCCAGTCGAAGAACGCGAGGACGTCGCCCATGCGCCCCCACGCATAGCTGTAAGTAGTAGTGCTGCGTCGGAACGCTAAGTGTGCTGGCGTATTGTGAGATGAACGGGATGTTGGAATGGGCCGTCGCTAGGATAGAGGAAGTTATGCATGTTACCAATGCGTAAACGAATATCCAATAAGCGATTGTATGAATGGTTCACACAGTAAAGGAGGAACAATGGGTCAGGATCAATCATCCGTTTTTGATCTCGCAGCGGTAGCCGCAGCGTCCAATGGGGGGAACAACGACCCGCTGCTGCCTCCGGCGCGATTCATTGGCGATCCGCAGAAGCCGAGTCGTATGCCGTACAACAAGTACGCCGCCTACGACAAGCAGATCCCGTTTGATTACCCGGAGCGTACGTGGCCGGGCAAGCGACTGCAGCGCGCGCCGCGCTGGTGCTCCGTCGATCTTCGCGACGGCAATCAGGCCCTCGTCAACCCGATGGATTCCGAGCGCAAGCTGCGTTTCTGGAACCTGCTCGTCTCCATGGGATTCAAGGAGATCGAGGTGGGCTTCCCGTCCGCTTCCGAGACCGATTTCGACTTCATCCGTATGCTCATCGAGCGTGAGCTGATTCCGGACGACGTGACCATCGTGGTACTCACCCAGTGCCGCGAGCACCTCATCCGCCGCACTTACGAGGCGCTCAAGGGTGCCAAGCGCGCCATCGTGCACTTCTACAACTCCGTGTCTGTGTTGCAGCGCGAGGTCGTGTTCCGCAAGAACAAGGAGGAGATCAAGAAGCTCGCCACCGACGCCGCCGAACTGTGCAAGGACCTCGAGAACGAGGCCAAGGGCATCGACCTGTACTACGAGTACTCGCCGGAATCCTTCACCGGCACCGAGCCGGAGTACGCCGTCGAGGTGTGCAACGCCGTGATCGGTGTTATCAAGCCGACTCCCGAGCACCCGATGATCATCAACCTGCCCGCCACCGTGGAAATGACCACGCCGAACGTGTTCGCCGACGAAGTGGAGTACGTCTCCACCCACCTCGACGACCGTGACTCCGTGGTGCTCTCCCTCCACCCGCACAACGACGAAGGCATGGGCGTGGCCGCCACCGAGCTGGCCGTGCTGGCCGGCGCCGACCGCGTGGAAGGCTGCCTGCTGGGCAACGGCGAGCGTACCGGCAACGTCGACTTGGTCACGCTGGGCCTCAACTGGCTCACCCAAGGCATCGACCCGCAGCTTGACCTGTCCAACGTGCCCGAGATTCGCAAGACGGTTGAGTACTGCAACCAGATCAAGATTTCCGAGCGTCACCCGTACGCCGGCAACTTCGTGTTCACTGCGTTCTCCGGCTCGCATCAGGACGCCATCAAGAAGGGTCTCGAGGCTCGTCAGGTGGCCGCCGAGCGTGCTGGCGCCGATCTCGACAGCTTCGTGTGGCTTGTGCCGTACCTGCCGATCGACCCGAAGGACATCGGCCGTACGTACGAAGCCATCATTCGCGTCAACTCGCAGTCCGGCAAGGGCGGCATGGCCTACCTGCTCAAGACCAACCACAATCTTGACCTGCCCAAGCGTCTGCAGATCGAATTCGACAAGATCGTGCAGAACTACGCTGACACGACCAAGAAGGAAGTCAAGGACGAGGATATCTGGCGTCTGTTCAAGGACGAGTACCTGCCGGTCGAACAGTCCGGCATGACCGCCGCCGGTGTGGTTGTGGGCGATACTCATGACGCCTCGCTCGTGCCGTGGGGCCGCTTGAAGCTGCTCAAGGTGGCCGTCAGCTCCGGTGAGGATGGCTCCGACACCGTGCTCAAGGCTCGTCTGCTCGACCGCGGCGTGAACGTCGGGGTCGATGCGCCCGTGGAGCGCGAGGTCTCCGGCATCGGCAACGGTCCGATCGCCGCTTTCCTCAACGCCATTTCCAACTTTGGCGTTGACGCCTCGATTATGGATTACGTGGAGCACACCATGTCCGTCGGCACCGACGCCATGGCCGCCTCGTACGTGGAATGCCAGGTCGGCGAGGCCGATGACGCGCAGATCGTGTGGGGCGTCGGCATCGATTCGTCGATTACCACTAGCGCCCTGAAGTCGATTATCTCCGCCATCAACCGTTCCCAGCGCAAGCGCTGAGCGCTAGCAGAACAAAAACAAGGCTCCCTCTGATTGCATCAGAGGGAGCCTTGTTGTCTGTGTTTTACTTACTACTGGGTGACGCCGTTGGTGCCGGTGTTCCCGCCGGTGCCTCCGGAATTACCATTATCGTTGCCGGTATTGTTCCCGTTGTCACCGCCGGTATTGTTGCCGGCGTTGCCATCTCCGCCGGTAGTGGTGCCGGGATAATTCGGGCACTCGGTGGAATAGCTCGGATTGGCGAGGCACTGCTGGGCGAACTCCTGAGCCTGCTGTTGCTTCTTGGCTTCCTCCTCGGCCGCCTTCTGCTGTGCGTCCTGCTCAGCCTGCTTCTGCGCGTCTTCGGTGGACTGCTTGTTGGTGTTGTTGGACAGGCCGCTGCTCTGTCCCTTGCCCAAGCCCCAAGTGCCGTCGGAGCCGCCGATCTTGCCGTTGTCTTTAGCGGTCGGGAACTGCTCCGCCTCGGTGCCTTGCAAGGCCTGAGCCATGAACTCCTGGAACAGGTGGGCGGGGTATCCAGTGGAAGAGACGCCGTATCCGGAGAAGGCTGGCACCACTTGCGGATTGCCCTTATCGTCCGGATTCCAGATAGCCCACACATTCATCATGCTGGGGGTGTACCCCACGAACGACGAAGCCATTTCGTCGTTGGCGGTACCGGACTTGCCGGCGACGGGCCGGCCCAACATGCTGGATGTGCCGGCCGCCGTACCGTACGTGGTGGTGCCCTGCATGGCCTTCTGTACCAAAGCGCAGTCGTTGGCATCGAACACCTTGGTGCCGTTGCTGGGCGCGTTGTACATGTCCTTATTGTTGGAATCAAGCACTTTGGACACCATGTGCAAGGTGTTCTTCACGCCATTGTTGGCGATGGTCGAATGGCCTTGCGCCAAATCCCACACGGTCAGGGCGTTGATGCCCAGCACGTTGTACATGGAGTTTTCATCGATATCGCCCTGAATGCCCGCTTCATGGGCGATTGCGGCCGTGCGCTTCGGCGTCAGATGCTCATTGACGTTCATGAACACCGTGTTCACCGAGTTGGCGGTGGCCTGATACAGATTGATGTTGCCCCAGTTGTTCTCCAGAGCGTTGTTCACCTCTTGATCCAAGCCGGTGAAGTGCTGGTGGGAATTGCCGTTGAACAACGTATCGAAGCTGACGCCGGATTGCGCGGCCCCCAGCAAAGCGAACGGCTTCATAGTCGAACCCGGTTCGAATACGGCCTGATCGGCATTGTTGAGCTGCTTGGACAGATAATCTGAACCGGCGTATACGGACAATACTTCACCGGTCTTCGGGTCCAGCGCTATGCCGCCGATTTGCAGGGATTCAGGCATGTCGTCCAGACGGGTGTCGCCGATGGACTGCATAAGATCCTGCTTGCTCTTGTCGATGGTGGTGATGATCTTGTATCCGCCAGTATCCAAATCCTCTTTGGTAAAGGCCTTGGACTGCACCAGCTCGCGGCGCACCATATCCAGCAGATAACCGTTCGGCCCCGCGTGTTCGTTCTGCTGCGCCACCGCGGCGGTCTGCGGGAACTTGGCATCAGTGTGCTGCTTGGCAGTGATGTAACCATCCTCCTGCATGATGTTCAGCACACGCTTGAAGCGCGATTTGGCCATATCGGCGTTATCGGCCGGATCCCACGTGGACGGTGACGGAATAATGCCGGCGATCATCGCCGCCTCAGACAGCGTCAGATCCTTGGCGTCCTTATTGAAGTATGCCTTGGCCGCTGCCTGGATACCGTAGGAGTTGCGGCCCAGATAGATGGTGTTCATGTAATTGCACAGCACCTCGTCCTTGGATTCGGTCTGCGCGATTTTGATGGCCATGATGGCCTCGCGCGCCTTGCCCACATAGGATGTGGTTTCGCCCATGTAATACCGCTCGGCATACTGCTGGGTGATGGTGGAACCACCTTGGCGCGTGCCCTTGGTCACATTATTAATGAATGCGCGGGCGATGCCCTTCAGATCAAGGCCTTTATCCGTGTAGAACGTACGGTTTTCGGACGCCACAATCGCGTTGCCGATGTAGTCCGGCAGCCCCTCGCAAGAGATGATTTCACGATTCTGCTCCGCGTAGGAGCCGATCGCGGTGGTGCCGTCCGCGTAATACACGGTGGTTTTCTCGGCCAACGCGAACTTCTCGGGTTGCGGGACCTCAGTGGTGGTGTACAGGTATGCGAATACTGCGATACCGGCCAGCAAGCCCAGTCCAATCAGGGAGAAGAAGATGCCCAGCACCCATTTCAGTACACGGTGCTTGCCTTTTCCTGTGTTCTTTTTCTTCCTGTTCGGGGCTCGATGGCTATTGGAAGCCTTGTGGCTTGCGTGGCGGGAACGGCTCTCCTGGGGCGTATGGGGGCCCTCCTGTGCGGAGTGGCCGGCTCTGCTTTGCGCGGTGCGCGGTTGCCTCAGAGCGGGGCCATTGCCTCCCGAATGTGCACGACGAGTATAAGAAGCCATGGTGTCCACCGTAACTGTTGGCCTTGAACAATCGTTTGACGTGAGCGTAGCCACACGCGTTTATGCCGGTATTTTTCCGGAATTCTTACAATTGGGCACGCTTCTTGATGCTGCATGAATATTGCCTGAATGCGCTGGTTGGCCTGTCGTGCGACCCGGCGCGCACGTTTCGTGTCGCTGCGCTGGTCCATACGTCTCCATAGACTTATCCCCAGCCTCCACGCGGCGCTATGTCACCCAACTCCCCCAGGGCAGGAATGCAGCAAGGGTAAGTGGCCTCTGACGGGTGCGTGGAGGTTTTCTTTATGTGCGGATTTGGCTGTGAGCTGGCACTAGCGTGGTCCCCTGTCCGGGGCGCGGCCGTACAGTCGAACGTATGAATGACGCACAGACCCCTAGAATTCGCGACCCGCATGCGGCGGTCAATCTGGTCGGCTCAGGCGCAGCACAGCCTGACTCGTCGTCGAACGTTGTTGACCCATTGGCTGCGCTCGGCCCGGTCTCCGGTTCAGATGCATCGGTATCCACATCAGGCTCCTTACGGGATTTCAGGCCGCTGGACATGGACGATGCGGATGGGGCATCTGATATCGACCGCGGCTTGGCCCGGCTTGACCCGCTTACCGTGCGCCCGCGAATCTCCAGCCGCGTACTGTGCGTGGTATTCGGTCTGCTCCTGATCGCTATCGGCTTCGGCGTGTGGTGGGGGTGCGTGTTTACCGAAAACGGACAATCGTACGACGAACTGGTCTGGAAAAACCTGCACAACGATGTACCGTCCTGGGCCACCGGCGTGATGAACGCCGTCGCACAATCCTGGCTGGTTATCGCTGTCAGCTGCACAATTGCCGCAATCGGCATTATTACGGCGCTGATTCGACGCCGCTGGTGGTTGGCCGGGCAAATCGCCGTGTTCGCCGTGGTCTGCTTGGCCGTCACCCGTATCAAGGGTCTGTTGCCGCGTCCGTTCATCATCAACACTGAATCGCCTGCCGCTAATTCCGCGCCTTCCGGTCACACGATGCTGGCCGCAGCCTGTGCGGTGATTCTGCTGCTTACCGTGCCTCGTGCGGTTCGAGCTTTGGCGGGCGTCATCGGCGTGGTTTGGGCGGTGACCGTCGGTGTCTCCGTGATATACGGACAATGGCATCGCCCTTCGGATGTGGCGATGTCCATCCTGCTGGTGGCGGGATTGGCCCTGCTCGCTCTGGCAGTTACGCGCAAGTCCGGCATGGACGAGCCGGGTCGCCGCGTCTCCTCAGTGAGCGTGCAAATCGTCGGCAGCGTGCTGATTACCGGGGGCCTGCTGTTGCTCGCCTACAGCGGTTATGTGATCTGGCAGGTGGTGCCGGGGCTCAATGTCAGCGCCAGCTGGGCGGTTCAGGGGGCGAATGTCAGCGCTGTTGTGGGCATTGCGGGTGTGGCCATGCTCGCATTCGGACTGTTGCTGGCCCTGCGTCAGATCACTGCAGCGCCCTTAAGCCGGCTGGGTCTGATCGGCGCTCCGCCGGCACCGCCCAAACGGTAAAACATGGGGTGCGAACGGCCGAATTTGCCCGGCACAACGGCGGAATTTGGCAGTTGGACATGATTCATGAGTATTATGACGCCAGAAACGTCGTGTGTTTCGCGCAATACATAAGGAGTGGGTATGGCTACCAAACTGGTGATTGTGGAGTCTCCGACCAAGGCCCACAAGATCGGTGACTACCTGGGCAAGGGGTACACCGTCATGGCGTCGGTCGGCCATATCCGAGACCTCGCGCAGCCCAGCCAGGTGCCTGCGGCAGACAAGGCCAAGTTCGGCAAGTTCGGCGTGGACGTCAACGACGGGTTCAAGCCGTATTACATTGTCGACGGCGACAAGAAGCGTACGGTCAGCGAACTCAAATCGGCCCTGAAGAACGCCGATGAACTCTATCTGGCGACTGATGAGGATCGCGAGGGCGAGGCCATCGCGTGGCACTTGGTGCAGACCTTGAAACCCGAGGTGCCGGTCAAGCGCATGGTGTTCCACGAGATCACCAAGAACGCCATCAACGCCTCCCTGAACAACACGCGCGATGTGGATGGCAATATGGTCGACGCACAGGAGACCCGCCGCATCCTCGACCGTCTGTACGGCTATGAGCTGTCGCCGGTGCTGTGGCGCAAGGTGGGCCCGGGCCTGTCCGCCGGCCGCGTGCAGTCCGTGGCCACCCGCCTGATCGTGGAACGCGAGCGCGAACGCATGGCGTTCAAGCGCGCACCGTACTGGGATATCGTCGCCACGCTGTCCGCGCCTGACGCGCTGGGGGAGCGTGCCGAATTCTCCGCCCGCATGATCGCGCTCGGCGGCAAGCGACTCGCCGGCTCCAAGGATTTCGGTGCCGACGGCCAGCTGACCCCGGACGGGTTCGCGGCGAACGTTCGCCAGCTTGATGAGGCTGGTGCCACCGCCGTGGCTTCGGCGCTGAAGACCGCCGATTTCACTGTGATGTCGATGGAAACCAAGCCGTACCGCCGCCGCCCGCAGCCGCCGTTCACCACCTCGACCCTGCAGCAGACCGCCGGCAATCGCCTCGGCATGGGTGCTCGCGCCGTGATGCGCGCGGCCCAAAGCCTGTACGAGAACGGCTACATCACCTATATGCGAACCGATTCGGTGACGCTGTCGCAGGAGGGCATCACCGCCGCCCGCAACGCCGTCTCCTACCATTTCGGCGACAAGTTCCTCTCCGCCGAGCCCAAGCAGTACGCCACCAAAACCGCTGGCGCGCAGGAAGCCCACGAGTGTATTCGCCCGGCGGGCTCGCGCTTCCACGACCCGGACGAGCTGGCTTCCAAACTTCCCGGCGACCAGCTGCGCCTATACACGCTGATCTGGCAGCGCACGCTTGCCTGCCAGATGGCTGACGCCACCGGTTCCACCGCCACCGTGCGCCTGTCTGCGCCGGCCGGCCCCACCGAGGGCGAGGCCGTGTTCCAGGCGTCCGGCACCGTCATCGAATTCCCCGGCTTTATGAAGGCCACGGGGGAGGGGCGCAAGCCCAAGGCCGCCGCTCCCGGCGCTGGGGCTGGCTCGGACCAGGCTGCTGCCGCCGGCAAGACGGACGCCAAGGCCGTCAGGGGTGACGCCTCCGAATCCAACACCTCCCTGCCGCCGATGAGCGTCGGCCAGCAGGTCGAGGCAAGCGACATCGAACCGGACGGCCATGAAACCCAGCCGCCGGCCCGCTACACCGAGGCCACGCTGGTCAAGACGCTGGAAGCCAAGGAGATCGGTCGCCCGTCCACTTACGCGAGCATTATTTCCACAATCATGGATCGCGGTTACGTATACGAGCGTGGCCGTGCGCTGATCCCCAGCTGGCTCGCCTTCTCCGTGACCAAGTTGCTCGAGACGAACTTCCCCAAGCTGGTCGACTACCAGTTCACCGCCGAGATGGAAAACGGCCTTGACCGCATCGCCCACGGCGAGGAATCCGGCCGCGACTGGCTCACCCACTTCTACTTCGGTTCCGGCGAGGGCGCCGCCCGCAACGCCGACGAGGCGCACGAAGGCCTGCAACAGCAGGTCGCGCAGCTCGGCGAGATCGACGCGCGCGCCATCAACACCATCGACATCGGCGACGGCCTGCACGTGCGCGTCGGCCGTTACGGCCCGTATCTGGAAGACATGGAGCATCTGGACGCCGAAGGCAACCCGAAGCGCGCGTCTCTGCCGGACACCATCGCGCCGGATGAGCTGACGGTGGCCGTGGCCCGCGATTTGATCGACAACCACTCCGGTGGACCGCGCGAGCTGGGCGTTGATCCGGTATCCGGCGGTACCGTCGAGGTGCGCAATGGGCGTTTCGGCCCGTATGTGGCGTTGGTGCCGCCGGCTGAGGCTTCGGCTGGCGCTGCTGGCGATACTGCTGGTGCTTCTGCGGCCAAGAAGGGTTCGAAGAAGGCCGCGGCCGCCGCCGCGTCGCGCCCGAAGATGGCCTCGTTGTTCAAGACGATGAGCCCTGAATCGCTGTCGCTGGAAGACGCGCTAAAGCTGCTGAGCCTGCCGCGCGAAGTGGGCACATACGAGGAAACCAACGCCGAAACCGGCGAGGTATCCGAATGCACGGTGGCCGCCAACAACGGTCGCTACGGCCCCTACCTGACCAAGACGGGTGCCGACGGCAAGTCGGAGACCCGCTCGCTGGCCTCGGAAGACGAGATCTTCACGGTCGATATCGACAAGGCCAAAGAACTGTTCTCGCAGCCCAAGTACGGCCGCGGGCGTGGCCGTGGTGCCGCCAAGCCGCCGCTGCGTGATTTGGGCAAGGACCCGAACACCGGCAAGAACGTGACCATCAAGGACGGCCGTTTCGGCGCGTACATCACCGATGGCGAGACCAACCGTACGGTGCCGCGTCAGTACACGCCTGAATCCATCACCCCTGATGACGCCTTCCGACTGCTCGCCGAAAAGCGTGCGGCTGGTCCCTCCACCCGTGGCCGTCGCGGTGCTGGGCGTGCTGGTGGCGCCAAGGCCGTTGCCGGCAAGGGCAAGAAGGGCGGTACCTCGGCTGCGGTTTCGGCGCAGGAGGCCAAGCGCGCCGAACGCCGTGCCGAAGTCAAGAAGTTGGCGAACAAGGGCTGGTCCAACCAGCGCATCGCCGAAAAACTCGGTTCCACCCCCGCCACTGTGAAAAAGGACGTCGACTGGCTGACCGCCAACGAGGGCTACGAGCGCCCCGCCGTAATTCCCAAGCGTGGCTGAGCGGAATTATTGCTCTACTTGCGTTTCAAGGGGCTGATTTCTCGTTTTGAGAATATCTACTTCCGCTTCAAGGGGCTGGTCATCTGCTGAACCACGAGTATGAACGGCTCCGCGCCAACGTCATTCCGCCGTTTTGGAACGTTGTCTACTTGGGCAACAGCCCCTCGAAACGGAAGTAGACCTTCAGAAAAGACCAAATCAGCCCCTTGAAACGGAGGTAGAGCTGGTTTAACTGCCTGTTGGGCGCAACTCTGCGCCTAACGCTAAGGTCAATAGCATGAGCGGTCTGTTTGTTTCGTTTGAAGGTGTCGATGGCGTGGGCAAGACCACGCAAGTCGAGCGGCTGCATGCGTATCTTGAGGCTCAGGGGCGTACCGTGGTCGTTACCCGTGAGCCGGGAGGCACTGCGTTAGGCAAGGCCATTCGCCAACTGCTGTTGCACGGTGTGGATGGGGGCGCAGTCGACATCGCACCGCGCGCCGAGGCGCTGCTATTCGCTGCAGACCGAGCCCAGCACGTTGCCGAAACCATCCGCCCGGCATTGGAGCGCGGTGAAGTGGTGATCACCGACCGCTATTTAGACTCTTCCTTGGCCTATCAGGCCGGTGGCCGCGAACTCACGCCAGAAGAGATTCGATCCTTAAGCATGTGGGCCACCAACAACCTGCTGCCCGACCGCACGTATTTGCTGGATATGGACCCAGCCCTGTCCCACCATCGCCTCGAACACGCGGAAGACCGTATGGAATCGGCCGGTGATGACTTCCAGTCCCGCACCCGCCAGGCCTTCTTGGACTTGGCCGCCGCCGAGCCGAATCGTTTCCGCGTTATCGATGCGAGCCAGAGCATTGAAGCGGTATGGGCTGCCATCGAATCCGACATCAAGGAGCTCGCATGAGCGTATGGGATTCACTAGTCGGCCAAAAGCCGGTAATCGACATGCTCAGTCGTATCGCGCAGGGCGACCCGAGCCAGATCACCCAGTCGTGGCTGATCTGTGGACCTCCCGGATCGGGCCGTTCCAACATGGCCCGAGCATTCGCGGCGGCGCTGGAAAGCCCGGATCACGGCATGAGCGCTGAGCCCACGCGCGTCACCCAGCAGGTGCTTGCCGGCACGCATCCGGATGTCACGGTGCTGACCACGAACAAGGTGACTATTGGTATCGATCAGGTGCGTGAGATCATCACTACCTCCGAGCAGATGCCCGCCACCGCACCGTGGCGCATCATCATCATCGAAGACGTGGATCGCATGCTTGAGCGCACCACCAACGTGCTCTTGAAAGAGATTGAGGAGCCGGCCGAGCATTGCATCTGGCTACTGTGCGCGCCCAGCGCCCAGGACGTGCTGCCCACCATCCGCTCGCGCACACGCATCGTGAACCTCGCCGTGCCCTCCACCCAGGCGGTGGCCGGATTCCTGACCTCCACCACCAATGTCGAGCCAAAAGTGGCGCAGCGTGCGGCCCGACTCGCCGAAGGCCATATCGGCATCGCCAAGTTGTACGCCACCGACGAACGGGTTATGTCCGACCGCGATGAACTTGTGGTCGGTGTGCTGAATCTGGCCCGTGCCTCGGATGCAGTGTTGTTGGCCGGCAATCTTATCGACAATGCCAAGGCCCAGGCCGAGGCAGACGCGAACCGCATCACCGCCGGTCAGGAAGCGGAATTCCGCCGCATCAACGGACTGGCACCGAGCGACCGCATCCCGCCGAAACTGCGTGGCGCATTCAACCAGATTGCCAAGAAAGACGATGTGAAGCGTTTGGTCACCCGCCGTACGCGCGACGTATTGGATCGTGCGCTGAACTCCATCGCCTCCATCTACCGAGATGTGGCGGTGCTGCAGAACAATGCGGAGGATTCGGTGGGCCTCATCAACCTGGAGAACCGCTCGTCGATCACCGAATTGTCGGTGCGATTGAACCGGGCCGGTGCCGTGACCCGTCTGGACGAAGTGGCCCACGCCCGCAAGCGCCTAGCCGGCAACGGCAACCCGCTACTGGTATTCGAGTCCCTCTTCTGCGCCCTGATCTCATAACCCGACGCAACTAGCCCCCCTCTGATGAGTGGGGGCTGTCGAGCGCAGCGAGACTGGGGGAGAGACCCCGTAACGCACAGCCCCCAGTACGTCACACATATGAGCGATACTGGGACGTATGAAGATTTCCGCCGATTTCACCGTCATCCCGGACGATTTCGCCAAGGCTGCGGCCCCTGAATATTTCAATGGTGGCGTGCCTGTGGTCTCCTTCCCGTTCTACATCGATGATGTGGATCCCGAGGCCCGCTACCTGCACTGGGAGTTCGTGGACCCGGATTCGATTCCGGTCTGCGGCTTCGAGTGGATTCACTGGTCCGTGGCCAATCTGCCGATTGATGCGCTGATGTACGACTTCAATGATTCGCATGCGTTGGCCATCCCGCCGGACTTCTCCCGTCAGCTGCCGGCCATGATTCCCGAGACCGTGCAGGGGCGCAACTCCTCGGCCTCCAAGTTCTTGGGCCGCAGCACTGACCCGGCGGTGATCATGCGGTACAACGGTCCGCAGCCGCCGGACAAGGATCATGAGTACTACCTGCAGGTGTGGGCCACCAAGAAGCCGTTGCCCGGCTTGAATCAGGGCTTCTGGCTCAACGAGCTGTTGCACGCGCTGCGCAACAGCGGTGAAGTGCCCGACACCGACGGCATCTTCCTGACCGGCAAGGCGTGAGCCACATGAGCCCCCGCAGGCGGGGGCTGTCAGCATCACTGACTGGGGGTGGGTCAGTACAAAACCACCTTCAGTCCGACTTCGTCGTCCAGCTCCCGCCAGTGGGAGCGTGACCACAACAAAGAAAGGACACCATCACACTATGGCCTGCACCACGATTCTGGTAGGTAAAGACGCGAGCTATGACGGCTCGACCATCATCGCCCGCAACGAGGATTCCGCGAACGGCGAGTTCAACCCGAAGCGCTTCATCGTCGTGAAGCCGGAGGAACAGCCGCGCGAATACAAGTCGGTGATCTCCCACCTAACCATCACCCTGCCGGACGACCCGCTGCAGTACACCGCCGTGCCGAACGCGGACCTCAAGGAAGGTATTTGGGGCGAGGCCGGCGTCAACGAGGCGAACGTGGCGATGAGCGCCACCGAAACCCTGACCACCAACGAGCGCGTGCTCGGCGCCGACCCGTTCGTGGAATACACGCCGGCCAAGGGCGATGAGCCCGAGGTGCCCGGCGGCATCGGCGAAGAGGACTTCCTGACCATCGTGCTGCCGTATGTCAAGACCGCACGCGAGGGCGTCCAGCGCCTCGGCGCGCTGCTTGAGGAATTCGGCACCTACGAGATGAATGGCGTCGCCTTCTCCGACTCCAACGAAATCTGGTGGCTGGAAACTGTGGGCGGCCATCACTGGATTGCCAAGCGCGTGCCGGACGAGGCCTACGTGACCATGCCGAACCAGCTCGGTATCGACGAATTCGACCTTGAGGACGCTCTGGGTGACCAGGAAGCGCACATGTGTTCCGAAGACCTTGCCGAATTCATCGAAACCAACCATTTGGACCTCGCGGTGGAGAACACTACCCCGTTCAACCCGCGCGATGCCTTCGGCTCCCACTCCGACTCCGACCACGTGTACAACACCCCGCGCGCCTGGTACATGCAGCGCTTCCTCAACCCGTACGACGAGGTGTGGGACGGCCCGGACGCCGACCACAAGCCCACCTCCGACGACATCCCGTGGGCCCGTCAGCCTGAGCGCAAGGTGACCATCGAGGATATCAAGTACGTGCTGAGCTCCCACTACCAGGGCACCCCGTTCGATCCGTACGGCCAGCTGGGCGATGAGCGCACCCGCCACATGTACCGCACGATCGGCATCAACCGCCAGAGCCAGCTCGCGGTGATGCAGATCCGCCCGTACCGCCCGCAGGCCTCCCGCGCCATCCAGTGGATGGCATACGGCTCCAACCCGTTCAACACGCTGGTACCGTTCTTCCCGAACGTGGACACCACGCCCGCCTACCTTGAGGACACCACCACCCGCGTGACGTCCGAGAACTTCTACTGGGCCAACCGCATCATCGCCGCCCTGTGCGATGGCGCCTTCCGCTCCACGTCCAACGCCGTTGAGCGCTACCAGGAGAAGACCGGTGCGATGGGCCACCGCTTGGTCGCCGCCACCGACGAGCAGATCGCCCGTCTGGGCTTGACGGCCGCCGAGGAAGCCGCGCAGTCCGCCGCTGAAGAGGAATTTGAGGCCGACAACGTGGATGGCGATGTGCAGCCGGTGACCCCGGACGAGACCATCGCCGCGCTGCGTAACCCCGAGGTGCGCGAGATTCTCGCCGCCGCCAACCAGACCATGGCCGACCAGCTCAAGGAGGAAACCGAAAAGCTGCTTGACTCCGTGCTGTACACTCGCAGCATGGAAATGAAGAACGGCTTCCACATGTCCGACTTTTAGTCCGTATTGAGCTCCCCTCCCTGAGGGGCTGAGCCGTTAAGAAAACAGCCCAGTGGGCTGTTTTTAGGCGAAGAGGCGGCGACTGCCGCCCCACCACCCCGCCCCACCACACAAACACAGAAAGGCTTTATATGACCACCATCGAAGACTTCACCAGCCAGTACGGTCTGGTCCAGAAGATCGACGCATTCGGCTACATGAAGTACCTGGCCGAGAACCCTGACGCCCCGCGCAAGCACGGCAAGGTGGTGCTCGTCACCGCCGATACGCCGCTCAAGGCATCGCGCGGAGAAGGCAAGACCACCACGACCATCGCCCTGATCGACGCTCTGAACAAGCGCGGCATTGATGCGACCGCCGTGCTGCGTCAGCCGAGCATGGGCATCACCGCAGCCGGTTCCAAGGGCGGTGCCTCCGGCGGCGGCAAGGCTTCCCTGACCCACCCCGAGCTCATCGACTGGGGTCTGTGCGGCGAAATGGGCGCCATCGAGGCGGCCCAGAACCTGCTCGTCTCCTTCGCCGAGAAGGCCATCGATGACGGCAAGCTCGACACGATTCTCGTGCCGCGTGTCTCCGAGGTTCCGAGCCGCTCCCTGCGCTCCACCGCTGTGGACTACGGCAAGGGCAACGTGCCGGAGAAGGTCGTGCTCACGCCGACCTGCGAGCTCATGCAGATTGTGGTGCTCTCCCGCTCGATGGACGAGATTTCCGAGCGCGTGTCCAAGATGATCGCCGGCACCAAGGACGGCAAGGCCGTGACCTTCGGCGAATTCGTGGACCTGTGGCGTATCACTGGCATTTTGGCCGACGCGGTCAAGCCGGCCAAGACCGAAACCGTGAACGGATCACCGGTCTACGTGCACGGTGGCCCGTTCGCCAACGTGTCCATCGGCATTCCGACGTTGGTCTCCGTGGAAATGGCCTGCGCCCTGCATGACGTGGTCATCGTCGAGGCCGGTTACGGCACCGACGCCGGCGCCCAGAAGTGGCTGGACATCGCCTGCCGCGAATACGGCGCGCAGTGGCCGTCCGCCGCCATCGTGGTGACCCGTGCCTCCACCTGGCGCGACGATCCCGAGCTGGCCTGGCGCTACCCGTTCCACGTGCAGCGCCTGGAGAACCTGGACATTCCGACCTTCCCGCTCATCAACCTGTGGGAAGGCGAGGACGATCAGGTTCCGTCCCTGAAGGCCACCGCCGACGAGCTGGGCTTCCGCACGCCGATCATCGGCAACCTGTTCCGCGACGGCGGCGAGGCGCTGGCCCCGCAGCTTGACGGTTTCGTCGACGCGTTGCAGAACGGCTCCATGCCGGCCGAACCGCATTCGCACAAGGGCATGGCCCTGACCGAGAACGCCAAGTGGGTGGCCGAGAACGCCTACGGCGTACCGGCCGAGCGCGTGATCTACAAGCCGGGCTTCACCGAGTCCGTGTCCGAGGCCATGGAACTGTGCCAGAGCGCAGGCATCTCGCTGGACAATCTGGCGTTCGTGGCGGTCAAGTCCCCGGCGACCATGACCGACAACGACCGTGCCCCCGAAGAAGAGCGCACCGTGACCCTGAAGAAGGTCGAGGTGCATGCCGGTGCCGGTCTGGTCCACGTCAACCTGACCACCAGCCTCACCACCCCCATGCCCAAGATCGTGTGATGACAGGCACAAGGTGAGGTAACTCGCTTTCGAGGGGCGGATTTCCGGTTTTCCGGAGGTCTATCTGCGTTTCGAGGGGCTCTTCGATTGCGAAACCCGGAGTATGACCATTGAAATTGCAATGTTTATACTCCGGGTTTCTTGTTTTAAAAGCCCCTTGAAACGCTAGTAGAGCTTCTGAATGTTGGAAATCAGCCCCTTGAAACGTAGAAAGCCCGCCGCCGGCGGGCTTTCTACATCTGAGCTTCCCTCTTTGAGGGGAGCTGCCAGCGAAGCTGACTGAGGGGAGCCAGAATTTGCTACCCTGAGCCGTTAAACGGAAAGCCCGGTGGGCTTTCCGTAGGCGATGCGAGCAGCTATGCTGCGAGGGGAATGGTGGCAACTAGAAGTTGCTACCATTCCAGCCCCAGTCGGTGGTGGCGGTGTAACGGATGTAGGTGCGGTCCTCGGGAATGCCGAGCGTGGAGTTCAGCGCGGCCATAATGCTCTCGGTCAGCTTTTCCCAAGCAGAGCCCGGCACAGAGCGGCCGAACACGTTGACTTCCACATAGGCGGCGGGCTGGTCATCGCTACCACCGAAGTAAATCGGCATATTGTCTTCGAACGGGCACATTAGCCAGCCCTCGGACTTGCCCGGCACGGCGGTAATCGCCTTGCCATAGGCGGCCTTCAGTGCCTCGCGCTGCTCAGGGGTGGTGGGCACGGACACATGAGTGTGAATAACGGGCATAATTCCTCCTTGATTCGGTTCGCTTCCAGTCTAGCCTCAGCGGTTGCTGTTGAACATGGCATGCGGATGTAGGAAGCTGCTTGCAGAACGGACCGGGGCAAGGCCAATTTGGGGAGATTATTGGCCTTTCCAGCCAATATATGTTCCGCAGTCAGCCCAATAGTGTTGAATACCCTTGTGAGAAAACTGATTGAACAACTGATGAAGTTCGGCATTGTGGGCGTCATCGCCTTTGTTATCGACTGGGGTATTCTCAACCTATTGGTTGGCATATTCCACATGCACAACGTGCTGGCTGCCACCGTCTCTTTCATCATCTCGCTGATTTTCAACTATCTGGCGAGCATGAAATTCGTATTCAAGCATCGTGATGACATGGCGCGCTGGATGGAGATTCTTATCTTCGTGGCGGGCGCTGTAGTCGGTCTGTTCATGAATGACGCGATTATCTGGATTTCCACTTATGGCATGAACCATGATGCCTATGTATCGCAGCATGCCGAATATCTGTTGCGCACCAATATCGGCAAGTTGGTGGCCACTGCCGTGGTAATGATCTGGAACTTCTTGATTCGCAAGTGGCTGCTCGACGATACGCACACCAATGCGATGAACCGTCTGAAGTCCGCTGAAAATCGACTGAATGCCGAGGAGCTTGAAGCCAAGTGGCAGAACAGCTTCTCCCACAAGCTCGGCATCTGGTCCCTGGAACACACGCCCAAAGGCTGGCCGAAGTAGCGTTTTGACGTATAAGCCCCCTCGTCAGAGGGGGCTTAGCTTTTGTCTCACACACTCACTTCAGTCAAGGTCGGCTGCTCGGTGGAGCCCTTGATCTGCTTGAAGCCAATCAGCGCAATCACCAGCGAGACCAGTGCCAAAGTGGTCACCACCATGAAGCCGCCATGCGAGCCCATGCGGTCGATGAACTGGCCGGCAATCGCCGAACCGGCGGAGGAGCCGATAGAATTCATCGCACCCATCCACGCCATGCCTTCGGTCAGGCGGGAAGGCGGCACCAAGTGCAGCATGAGCTGGTTGCCGTTAATCCACGTCGGAGCCTGGCACACGCCGATGATCAGGTAGATGATCATAATCACCCACAGATGCTTGGCGAACAGGAACGTGCTGATGCCGATGTTCACCACGGCCAGGCAGAAGTAGAAGCGCTTCCACAGGGCAATCGACCAGTTCTTCGCGCCGTACACCAAGGCGCCCATCAACGAGCTGATGGAGAAGCAGGCGAATACAAAGCCCGTGTACTGCTTCATATTCGACTCGGTGGCGAATGCGATGATCGAGATGCCTGTAGCCGACTGGAACGCGCCCAAGCCGAACCAGGTGACGCATACCGCAATCAGACCCGGTCCCCAGATGGACGCCTTCTTGCCGGAACGCGCATCGGCGACCGCCTGCTCAATGGCGGCGTTAATCGTGGCCTCATCGGTCACGCCTTCGCGCTCAAGACGGCGGCGAGTCTCCTCGGCTGCGGTCTCCACCTTCAACGCTTCGGCTCGAGCCGCCTCGCGCTCACGGTATTCCTTGCGGGAAATGCCCTCAGCGCGGGCCAGCTGAGTCTGTGACGGTGGCTCAGTGGTCAGCTCGGTCAAGAACATCAGCGCGCCCACCACCACGCACATGCCGGTGAACGAGAATGCCAGCAGACCGGAGATCACGGCCAGTGTGGAAGCCAGTGGATTGCCGATTACCCACATGCATTCGTCCAGCACGCCGCACAGGGAGAGCGCACGGTTGGTACGCTCCTGATCGCCCTTCAGGATTTTGGTCCAGCGCGCGCGGCTCATCGCGCCCCACGGCGGAATAGCTGCCAGGAACGGCGTCAAACAGTACAGCACCCATTCCGGCGCACGATTGGTGATGGATGTGGTCAGCGCGACGGCGGCGACAATCCACACCAGAATCGTTGGAATCGAAACCTGCCGCTGGCCGAACTTGTCGGTCAGCTTGCCGAGCAGCGGCGTGGCCACGGCCAGTGCAATCGCCTGAATGGCGGTGAGCATACCTGCCAGCGAGTAGTTGCCGTAGTAATGCTGCACGGAAATGGTGATGGTCATGCCCACCATCGGGAACGGCATGCAGGCAATCACCGAACCGATGGAATAACGAGCGGTATGAGGTATGCGCAGCAACTCCGCATACCCACCAAAAACTTTGTGACCCACTTCCTTGATGCCAGCCATAATGGTGTTCGAGTTGGACAGGTTGTTGGACATAACAGCACTACGCTCCTTTCCGCTCCCGATTGGATGTTCCCCGCTGACGTGGCGTTGCCGGCGAAGCCCTCATCGAATGATGTGTTGTCCATGGTCGCGCAAAGTTTGCGTTGGATTTCCCTATTCGCATATTTGCGTCACGGATACTCTAATCGTTGGTTAGGGCGCGACACGCGGTAGATTGGAGATATTAAGACAACGTTCTCATGTTCTTCGGCGAACATCGCAAGATGCCCGTAGGAATAAAAAGAAAGGCGGCTCATGAGCGCAACCACCATCCACTTCGTTCGCCACGGCAAGGTCTACAACCCTGACCATCTGCTCTATGAGCGGCTGCCCGACTTCCATCTCTCCGATCTTGGCCGGCGTATGGCACAGGCCACCGCCGCCTATCTGGCCAATAGCCCTCAGACCAATACGATTTCCGCGGTGTATTCGTCTCCCCTGGACCGCACGCGCGAGACCGCCGACGCGATTCTTGACGCGTTGAATCCCGTGCGCGAGGCCCGAGGCGAAGCCCCGCTCATGCTCACCGCCGATGAGCGAGTGATTGAGGCCGGCAACGAGTTCCGCGGCAAGCGTATCGGCCATGGCGAAGGCGCGCTGTGGAAGAACGGCAATTGGAAACTGGTCACCAACCTGTACAAGCCGAGTTGGGGCGAATCCTATCAGCACATTGCGCAGCGCATGGATGATTTCGCACGCGAGAAGGTCGCCCAACACCCCGGCGAACAGATTGTGGTGGTCAGCCACGAATCGCCGATTTTCAGTTATCGCCATTATCTGGAGACCGGCCACCCCGAGCACTGGATGTTCCTGCGGCACACGGCGCTCGCCTCCGTGACCTCGGTGACGTACGACAACGAAACCGGCCGTGTGATGTCAATCACGTATGTCGACCCAGC